>OGCW01000059.1_pt1 | contig 76954 bp, 87 predicted proteins | sample 1570231 | NCBI WGS metagenome assembly OGCW01 (sample SAMEA2582168, study PRJEB24529) | metagenome | biome: Human gut stool | place: China | collected 2011 | reverse complement strand
TATAGGGGGATTTCAAATTTTTTCATATTCAGCTCATTATAAAGTACTTACGTTAAGGAAGTAGAATATATGTCATTTTGGATTGTAGTTATAATCGTATATGTTATTTTTATCAGTATTTATACTAGTAAAAAAGAAGATGGGTATTATCTAAAAAAATTTTAAAATACAATAAGAAAATAAGTTATATGAGAGCGTGGATGTTAAACTTTTTGTGTTTTCCATAATAATCACTCTTCTTCTGTTTGTTATTTTTCTAACTCTGCAGTGACAGAATCGTGGTTATTATAGAATTTTTTTCACATAGAAAATAAAAAATCCTATGGATCCAACATTAGGACTACACAGGATTTTGAAAAGAATCGGAATATCCTAAGTTCCAACCCTATTTATTAACTATATTTTCTAATTTCTTTAATCAACATAACTATAAAAATCATTAATGTTCCCAATAAGATTAAACCTCTCATTGTTAACATAGGAGTTCGCATAAGCCCATTTAAATTCAGTAATATTAACAATAGAAACCCTGCATACTTACTATTTCTCGTAAAATTCACTTTCAACCTTGAAATTACCATAAACCCTACAATTAGCAATATAATAATACTTGTTTCTACCATGATCATTCACCACCTACACTAATAAACACAAAAAATTAAACTGTTTTCAAATTATACCTTTCAATCAAACTTTTCATTTTAGCCTTACTTCTCCTAGGAAAAGTCTCCTTATATCCATCTTTAAAAGAAATACTCCTTGTTGACAGGTTAATTTCAACAATATTACTTGGATTAGCTAAACAAGATTGTGATATTTTTTCTAGAAAATCATTTTCTACCTCTAACTTCTTAATATCGCCTATAAACTCACCCATACCATTAACTGTAACTATTTTCAATCTATGTGACTTAGGAGTGGTAATAATATATAGAATATCATTGATATTTTCGTTAATAATTCTTCTGCCCATTTTATAGCTAAATGTCATTTTCTTTATGGCATGAGATTCCCTAATTCTCCTTGCAGCTAATGATAAAGTCTCATTTAGTCGCTTTTGAATCACTTCATCACTATCATTTTTAGTAATAAAATCCAAAGCTCCTGTGCGACGTCGATAGGTCATTGCTGCTAGATTTTCATAAGCCGTAATAAAAATTATCTGTGCATTGGGATCTTTTTGTCTAATAAATTCAGCTAAATCTATGCCATCTTTATCTGCTCTATCCCTACTAAGCTCGATATCTAAAAAATAAACTCCACTATCTACTTTGTTATCTTCTAAATAGTCAGCTACTTCAATATAACTATTAGCTTCTAAAGTTATTTTAAACTCTTTATCTTTACTGTCAGCAGAATCTTCTAAAGACCAAATAGCATATTTAACTAAATCATGTATCCTTCTAACTTGATCCTTCTCATCGTCACAAATAATAATTCCATATTCTTCCAAATTAAACTACCCCTTAAATGCTCATAACCATAAGGAAAGTAAACCAACCATCTTTAATTTGATAATTGATAAAAATATCATTATAAGGTTGACTTAATTCTTCTATATTAGCTAATCCTAATCCATCATGATTCTTCTTAGTTGTAAAACCTGATTTTCTCATATCTTGAATTGTTAAGTCTGTATTTCGACAACGATTCTTAATTTCTATTTCAAGCTCACCATTCTCTCGATAAACCATTGTATCTATCCTAGCTTCATCGCCAAGTTCAAGACTTTCTTCAATTGCATTATCATACGTAATCCCTAATATTCTAATTATATCAAATACATTATACTCATTCGATAAACTATCTATCACATCCCGACATTCAAAAGAGTATTGAATATTATCTTGAAAGATTCTATTCAATTTACTGATAAATAGACTCTTTAATAATTCATCTTTAATGTTGTCAACATCATTAAACTGCCATAATACTTTATCTTCTAAGATCTTACTCGAATATTCAGCTAGTTTATCTATTAACTCTTTATCATGATTTTTCTTTGCACTGAGCTTCAAACTTACTAACATATTTTGGTAGTCATGCTTAAATTTGCGTAAACTTCGCTGGCTACTTTCTAACTGTTGAGTGTAAATCTTTAAATCTTTAATTTGCTGTAAACTTAATTTATCTTGTCTAATTTTTTTACTACTATTATAGATATATAGTGAGAAAATTAATTGACCTATAATAATTATTATAGCGATTGTATATGCTAATATATCTATTTTTATAACGTAGTTAGCTAAGTAATAGACAGCTATTGAGCCAAAATATAAATATAAAATTAGGAAAAAATATACTTTCCCATACTCATTATCTAAATTCTCTACGACAGTGGTTTTAGTAAATAATATATACTCTATTAATACAAATATAAATCCACATATCATTGAATTAATACTTGTATCCTGTTTGCCTATAAGTTGAAAAAATAGATTTTCAACCCCATATGTAATATACGAATATGACTGTATTAATAATAATCTGCCTAATATTCCATAATCTATAATTCTTCTTTTATATACAAAATAAAATAGGGTAACTTCCACTAATTCTGTATAGAAAGCCATCCTATCCCCAGCACCACTAAATATAAATACTAGTGGAAATGTGGTACATATAAAAATACTATCTTTTTTTATATTTTTTTTAATTGGTGATATTAAATAAAAAAACACATAGTCAAAGATTATGCCTAAAAATAAAGAAATAACTGATATAAAATAATCTACTTCACTGTTCAATGACATCATCACTTACAAGTTCCAAAAAAATTAAATAAGCACTTCTTATACTGTGATTTTCCAAAATTCTTTGTAGTCCCACCTACAACAACTTGTAACTTTTTTTCTGTTAACACTTCAAACTTCATAAAAAATCTCTCCTTTGTTATCTTTATTACAAATATAGTTTAACATTTTTTAATCTACTTTATTCGTTTTTTATCATATTCGGTTCATTTTAATGCTTATTTGGATGAAATTCTTAAAACTATAGCTACCACATAAAATTTAACACCCACGCTCTCACATAACTTATTTTCTTATTCTTTTCTATGACTTTCTCATCAAATAACTTATAATGCCCATCTTCTTTTAGACTAGTATAAATACTTATAAAGATACTATATGCAACTATTACAGTAACCCAAAATACCATATACTCACTTCCTAATCTCAAAATATATTATATTAAAAATAATAAAAGTAGTGTCAAATTTAGCTATATACTATAACTTACACTTGACACTACTTGAAGAAAAATAGATTTATTTCTTATTTTCTAATTCATTAGACTTATCTTAACGGCAACTTGTAAAACCACCAGAAATTCCACCCGCTACGGCTGACCAGGGTCCACCGATAGCTCCAATTAAAGCTCCACCTACGATGCCAGCTCCACAGTGAACCCAGCGATTTCCACTACCACCATAACCATTTTTACCACCATTTACTGATGCTAAGTTATCTTCAGTCATAATTGTGAATCTTTTATCTAGATTTTTCATTTTAAATCACTCCTATATTATAAACAAGTAAGTGCTCCGCCTACCATTCCTAAGTTTGCTCCACCTACAATACCAGCTGGTCCAAGTGGAACTCCTGCAGCTGCTCCAGCAAATAGACCACCTAAGAAGTTACCTACACAGTTAGGACCACGTTTCCCACCATCAACCTTTGCTAACTCATATTCTGTCAATACTGTAAATTCCTTCATCATGATAATCATCCTTTCATATGTTTATTTACTTTCATCGCAGTATCTAATAAGTAAAGTAGTGTACTACCACCTACTAGACAAAAAATAGTAACTATTATCATTTTAGGCGTTTGAATATAATCTAAATAAGACATTTCCTCATTACCAAACAGCCATATTCCTAGTGGAATCAACAGTGCCCAAATAACTGGAGCAATAACATATCTCTTCTTTCCTCTAATAAATCCACCATCCAACCAAGTCTCCCATAGTTTTTTTAGCATGTAAAAACACACCCTTTCTAAAACACTTGTGAAACATATCTTACGCTTTTATTGTAGTACCATTTAATACTTGAATATGAATTTTTCGTAAAATACCTTATTTTATGCCCAGTTGGTTATCTAATATAAATTCTATTGTAACTATAAATATTCATCATTTACGTGGCTTACTTGTAACTATAAGTACTATCCCTACAGATATTAGAAAAATCGAATATATTATGCCACTCCCTAGAAGCACATTGATTAACCCCATAAGTATCTAACCTATACCTATGCAATACATAAATATTCTATCTGTCTTCTTCATCTTATATGTTTATTTACTTTCATCGCGGTATCTAACAAGTAAAGTAGTGTACTGCCACCTACTAGACAAAAAACAGCAAATATTATCCATTTAGGCATTTGAATATAGTCTAAATAAGACATTCCTTCATTGTCGGATAGCCACATCGATAGGGGAAGAAATATTGCAAAAATAATTGGAATGATTACATATCTCTTCCTTCCTCTAATTAATCCGCCATCTAACCAGATATTCCATAATTTTTTCAGCACATAGAACACATCCTCTCTAAAACACTTGTGAAACATATGCTTACACTTTTATTGTATTATCATTCCGTATTCAAATATCAATTTAGCATAAAATGTTTTATACCTAGTTGGTTACATTTCTGTTTAACTACAAATATTTTGATTTGAATGTCTTAATCTTTTGAAAAATTTGGTATTAGCGATTGTACATCCTATATCATAACCAAACTGTCCGCTATCTATATAATCATAAGAATTTCTTCCACCAATTATATGTGCTAATTCTTTCTTATCAACTTGTATAAAATTATTATTCATAACTTCAACACCTCATAATTTTAAAAATTTATTATAGCTATAATTTACACTTATAATTATTCACTTCATCTGCTCTTTTTGACTATTTCTTCTAATTTTGCTAAATTTTATTCTTATTCTCTTTTTTCAACCAGATAGGCACCACTTATTACCAAATTGGAAAAATCTCCTCAATTTATTACTTTCTATGTAATAATAAAAATACTTTTATAATGAATTGAGGTAAAAAGTATGAATAGTTTTTCTAATAATATTAATTTCAGCAAAATTTCTGTTTCACTAATTACTTTACTCCTATTGATCTGGACATTAGTTGATGGAAATCTAATTCATCTTGGTATACTAGCCTTTTCTTCTTTGGTTACAACCATGCTACATTTTCACTATTTTGAATCTACTGATGACAAGCATCCATTAAATAGAATTGATTTTGTGTTACAGTTATTATTTATTTTTATTTCTATCATTAAATTTTTCTTGATTTCAGGAAGATAACAATAAGCCTATCAGGTATCAAATTACACCTGATAGGCTTATTTATTAACATATGTATCAACAATTTTGTATTTCTTTTTAAATTTTCTTTCTGGTATAATTTTGCGATTAGTCAACTACCCCAGTCTAAAGACTGAGGCTTGTAGCTCACGACCTTACGGTCAGTGGTGAAATCCAAGTAATCGCCTATATATCCAATGCTAAATTTCTTAACTAGCACTATTTCTCACCTATTTGGCAAATAGTCCAAATAAGTAGTTGTTGCTACCATTCCAGCAGTTTATCACACTATGTAGACATTATTTGCAATAATTACATATATACGATTAGGGGGATTGAAAAATGAGATACATTAAATTTACTTTGCTAATATATTCTTTTTTACTAACTTGGGGAATCACCACGAATAGTATATCAGCGGATGAAGTCACACCTACTACAACATCTGAAACAACAGTTACGTCTCAAAGTATACCTGTTGATTCTAATGATGAAGATGCTGCAATTGAAGAAAAATTTTACTCTCATGATGTTACAGTAGATGAATATAATCAAAATGTAGCCAACTTTAACAAAGTAGATACGAATACTGTTAAGAACATGGTTACTGAAAATACCAATAACTTAGACCAAGTTCTTTACATTGGACGTCCTACTTGTTATTTTTGCCGGCAAGCTTCACCACACCTACGTGATTTTAATCAACTAATAAATAATCAGCTTTACTACTATGATATTGATGTTGAACCTAATGCTCATGACTTTGCGTTTAAAGAAATTGGAATTCCTGGAACACCTACAACTATGCGTTTAAAAAATGGTAAGTTGGTTAGTGCTTGGGTTGGTGGCGAAAAAACAGGACAAGAATTTTACGAATTTTTATTTTCTGCAGATGCTAACAAATTGGCAGATTCCTATACCATAAAGAAAACTACGAATACTAATACTTCAAATCTCACTGTTACAAACAATAAAGACAATAAACGAGAAGTTGTTAAACCTATACCAACACTCATAACCCAACCTGAAAAGGAAGAAACTAATACTGAATTGATTGTCAACACTACTTCACAAGTATCTAAACCCGTTAAAAAAGTTCAGAAACAAACTACTAATAAAGAAAATAAAAATTCTGTTCTACCACAGTTAGGGGCTGTCCCTCCTTATCATCAGCCACTATTTAAACTTCCTATTCCCCGACTTATTCCTAAGCGACTAGAACGTATTATAGCGTTGGTCTCTTTTCTAGTTCTATATATTGGTATCACTATATGGACAGGGTTGAGTTTAAAAAATTGGGATAAAAAATAAAATATCTAATATAGCAATAGGACCAATTTTTAAATTTATGCAAAATTATCGTTTTGATTTAGAAAAATCAATTATTTGCATAAATTTTCTAATTGGTCCTATCTTTATATTTAACTTTTTTCAAAATTTGCAACTTTATTTCTCATATTAATTTTTGGGGCTAACTTCAAATAATATGCTGTTTACTCTTCAGACACTACCCGATACTTCTTAGCAAACTTTTCGGCTGTAACAACCTTAGAATTGGTAAAATCGATAACATCTCCCTCAAAGCCAATATCATACATCGCCGCGCTGCCACCATTTATACTAACAAGAGAAGCTGAAATACCATTCAAAATAGTTCGTATTATTCCTTTTTTTGCCCTAGTAACTGCCGGCCAATAAATTCTGACTTTATTACCACTACCATGCAGCCATCGTAATCCATTATGCTCAAAAGCATATTTTACCCAATCAGGCTGGATATTATCTCTACTCACTTGCCAAACATCTACTTTTCTACCTCTATAGATTGCTTTCATTTGCTTTATCACCCTTTCTTATTATTTTTTCCTATCCTTAATAGCCATAACTAATCTATACATCACTAAGATTATATATACCAACAATGCTATTAATACTATCGTATATAGTATTTTATTTTCATAGCCTTCATCAAATATTGTAGTTACTATTAGAAATATTCCTAATGTTGCTTGTTTTCTAGCTCGTTTATCTAATTCACCATATTTTTCCTTATAATTAACTTCCAAAATTGCTGATAGTATAAAGAATATCCAAATAATTGCCTTAATAACTAAATAATCCATCATTCCACCATCTATTCTCTATTTTTGCCATTATTATACTATTTTAATTAAATTCAATTCTATATTTTCTTAATTAACACTCTTTCCTGCTTATTTGGTTAACAACATATCCATGTATGTTAAAAAAATAGCGACAAAAACATCGCTGCCTTGCCACTATTCCCAACTATTTAAACAAATTAAGCTTTGCGATTCTATCGACTGCTTCTTCCAAACGTTCTGGTTCAATTAACAAACCAATTCGTACATAACCTTCTCCATATTCACCAAAACCATTTCCAGGAGCTACTGCTACTCCAGCTTCATTCAAAAGTAGATCTGCAAATTCTTCACTACTATATCCCTTTGGTACTTCCATCCAAGCATAGAAAGTTCCCTTAGGTACAAAAGCTTTCCATCCGATTTTTTCAGCAGCTTGGATGAACGTATTTCTTCTAGTTTCGTAACGATCTACAATCTTATTGATCTCGGCATCGCGTTCTGGAGCTTTCAAAGCATCAATTCCTGCATATTGTAGAGCTGGAAAGATACTTACAAATAAATGGTCTTGGATAAGATTTAAAGCATCAATGATATCAGCATTTCCTACCGCAAAAGCGACTCGCCAGCCTGCCATATTAAAAGTCTTAGAGAAGGTATAAAATTCGATGCCGACATCCTTAGCTCCCGGAATCTCCATAAAACTTAGTGGTTGCTCTCCATCAAAACCAATTGCACCATAAGCGAAATCGCTGATGATACCTACTTCATATTTCTTTGCCCAAGCAACTAATTCTTCGTAAAATTCTTGAGTTGCGGTTGCACCTGTCGGATTATTAGGATAGTTAATATAGAAAAATTTAGCTTTTTTGGCAAGTTCTTCAGGAATAGATTTCAAATCTGGTAAGAAATTATTCTCCTTCAAAAGTGGAACTTTCTCAAAAGTTACCTGTCCAAGTGTAGCTCCAGACCAATAATCTGGATAACCAGGATCTGGTAATAAAAATACATCGCCAGGATTCATCAAAGCCAGTGGTAGTTCGACTAAGCCCGTTTTAGAGCCACCAAGAACTGCAACTTCTTTTTCTGGATCAAATGTAGTTTGATACTTTTCTTGATAAAAATCTGCTATAGCTTGTTTAAAATCTGGTTGTCCACGAAATAATGAGTACTTGTGACTTTGCGGACTAGCTACCCATTTTTGTGTGCTCTTAACGATATATTCAGGAGTTTGTTTATCAGGATTACCTTGTCCCAGATTGATAACATCTACTCCTTCTGCAATTTTTTTGTTAACTTTGATTACCAAATTAGCAAAGAATTGCTTTGGTAGATTTTTTAGAATTTCAGATTTTTCAAATTTCATCGTCTTTCCTCACCTTCTTAGTCGTATAATTCTGGTCTGCGATCCTCAAATACATGAATTTGTTGCGTGAATTTTTCCATTTCAGATGTATCTAAATCATAAACTGTCAATGTTTCTTGATCGCCACTATCACTTAAAACTTCACCTAAAGGATTAATTATCAGCGAATGACCATTAAACTTATTATCAGGATTTTCACCCACTCGATTAACCGCAACAACATAAGTTTGATTTTCAATCGCTCTTGCAATTAACAAGGCTTTCCATTGCTTAATTCTAGTTTGAGGCCATTGAGCCACGACATAGATTACACTCAATTTTTTCTTGGCAACTGTCCGCAACCATTCTGGGAATCGGATGTCATAACAGATGAACGAGGCACTCTTCACACCAGATAATTCAAAGACATTTTTTTGCTCACCAGCAGCTAAATATTTATCTTCATCCATCAATCTAAACAAATGTACTTTACGATATTCACTAATGAGCTTGCCTTGTTTATCAACAATATAAGTTGTATTGTAAAACTGTTCATTCTCTTTAATTGCAACTGATCCACCAACAATGTCAATCTTATATTCTTGTGCTTTAGCTTGTAAAAATTCCTTAGTTCGCTGGCCTTCAACATCTGCAATTTCTTCTAACCTTGCTAGGTCATAACCTGTATTCCACAATTCTGGTAAGACAACTACATCCGCCTTCGCTTGTGCTGCCTTGCTTAAATAATGAGCAACCTTTTTGTAATTTTCTTCAGGTTTCCCGTGTTCAACAGGAATTTGTGCCAATGCAATCCTTAATGTCATGCGATCACCTCTTACTTAATAATGGTGATTTAATTATACAAATTTTTATCATCTTCAAGCAAGAAATACGAGCAGGTAATTCTTTCATAATTTTTAAATAAAAAATAAGGATTAAGACTAGCTCATCTTAATCCTTATCTCTATCATTTATCTAATCTATCTAAAATTTCTTTAGCCACTTCATGATTAGTATACATCCAGAAAATGTGACCCAATACTTCTGATAAGTGTTCTTCTAAAGGTTGACGTTTAGCACTTGGAATAGTCTTCATAGCTGGCATAATTACCAAGTGGAAAGCAATCCACATAGCTACACCAAATGGAATACCTTGTTTCTTAGTTAACCAATTCATTTTCTTTTCCAATGCTAATGCATATGTTGTTGCAAAAGTTACTGAAAATCCGAAGTGAATTAGAAAACTAGCCCATGGCATTCTATGACCAGAATATTTATAAGTTGATTGTGTTATCTCTGCCGGTACTCCCAATTGTTGTAAGAAAGTTTGTGGAGGATTAACTTCATCGCGTTCTGGAGTTCTAGGTGGCATAATATTTTCCCAACCTAATTTAACTAAACCAGAAATAATCCCTGATGCAGTTCCAGCAATTAAAACATTTTTTAGACTTTTGTTCACAAAAATCACCCCTCTTTGAATTGCTACTAGTGTATCCCTAAAGCTAACTTAGCGTATCGACTTAAACGGTCTGTCGTCCACATTGGCTCCCATACAAATTCAACATCTACGTTCTTTATCTCTGGAATATCTCTCAAAGCTCTTGTAACCATATCTGCCAAAATGTTAGTAAGTGGGCAACCCATTGTAGTCAATGTCATTTCTACCAAACAGATGCCATCTTCATCTAAGTCAACGTTGTAAATTAATCCTAAGTTAACAATATCTATATTCAATTCGGGATCAACCACTGTTGTTAGCTTCTCTATTATATCATCTCTGACCTCTTTATTACTTCTCATACGACTTGGTCCTTTCCTATAGATTTTTACCAAAAATACGCATTCTAATTTCTTGTCCAGTTGGAGTTCCTGCCAAACCACCAATTCCAGTTTCTCGTAGTGACTCTGGCATATTTTTACCGACCTTGTCCATCGCACTAATTACTTCATCTGCTGGAATCATACTTTCGCAACCAGCCAGTGCCATGTCTGCAGATATCAAAGCATTGCTAGAACCAATAGCATTACGATTAATACAAGGCACTTCTACTAAACCTGCAATAGGATCACATACCAAACCTAATAAATTACTAATTGCGATCGCCATTGCATTGGCACTTTGTTTAGGTGTACCACCTGCGACTTCCACAGCTGCAGCAGCTCCCATTCCTGAAGCACTACCTACCTCAGCTTGGCAACCACCTGTAGCACCTGCAATACAAGCATTATTAGCGATAACCATTCCAAAACCACCAGCAGTAAATAAAAATCTCACCATTTGTTCTTCATCTAATCCCAATCTCTTTTCAAGAGTAAACAGTACTCCTGGAAGTGTACCTGAAGATCCTGCTGTTGGAGTTGCGCATATAACTCCCATCGCTGCATTAACTTCATTTGTAGCAATGGCTGATTGTACTGCTGACATTATCATATCTCCAGATAATGTTCTGTGAGATTTTCGGTAATCTTTTATTTTTACAGCATCGCCACCTGTTAATCCTGTTTTAGAGTATACTCCAATTCCATGGGCACCCCGACTAACTGCTAATCGCATCGTATCTAAATTATGTTTCATTTTTCTCCATACATCATTTCTGGAAACGTTCATATCGTTACACTCAGCTTGAATAACTAATTCAGATATTGGTAAATTCTTAATTGTAGCATCGCTAACTAATTCTTCTATACTTGCATACATTTTAAATTCCTCTTATAGACAGATGATATTTTCATATTTATTAACAAAAAATCCTCTTATTCCTTCTTGTAATTGTTGTTTCAAATCAAATTCATATATTGTATATTCATTATTTTTTAAAACTTGTTTCTTATCAAATGGAGCTAACCTATTCAAGTCCTCAATAAGTGATATTCCGTTATCCCTTTCTGTATTGGTGGTTACGTAAAGTATAATTGATAGTGGTCCGGTTGGTTTAATATCTATTCCATGAAGTCTAATATTACGAATCTCTATGGTTCCTCCACCAATGGAACAACCTGAAATTTGTACTTTCTTATTTTCATTAATCAAATCCAAAATTGCAGTATTGGGGTGATGAATAGGACTTGCACCACTTTCTTCTACAAATCTAATATCTACTCCTTGCTCTCTAGCAATTTGTCTAGAATTGGGAACCCTAGGATCTGATGCATCAAAGCCTAGAACTCCTGCTGCAATCGCATAATCTGTTCCATGACCGCGATGTGTTTTAGCAAATGAACCATAGTAATGTACAACTACTCTTTTAGGAATCCCACCAAATAAATCATTTGCTGCCCTTCCAATTGCAACCGCACCAGCAGTATGAGAACTTGAAGGACCTATCATGATTGGTCCAATAATATCAAAAACACTTCTATATATATTACTCAAACCGAGTACCTGCTTTCACTAGGATATTTGTCTACATTATTATAGCACACTGCTTTAAATATCACTTTTAATTATTTTTATATTTCCCACAAGTAATATATAATTTTTACCTACTTAACTAAAAATTGCTGGTAACTTATTAAAAATTACCAGCAATTGTCACATTCAAATTGTAATTATTTTTTAGTATACTCTACATCGATAGTTCTAACTGTTAATCCCGTTACATCTTTTCTATATTGTGGTGTAACTAGACCCACAAGATAACTTACTATAAATGAAGTCAAGAAGGATACACTACTTGTAATGAATGGAGAAATATTCAAGGATTGTACGTAGTATGTTAAACCAGCTGCAACAATCAAAGCAATTACAGCACTAACAGTATTTGCTTTTTCTGTAAAAATACCTGCAGCAAAAATACCTGCAATAGGAACACCAAATAACCCAGTTACTGCTAGGAATAAGTTCCATGTTTCTGAAGTATTACCAACTAATAAATAAATAGCAACTGCTAAACTAAATAAACCAGAAATTATAATAATCCAACGAGCTAATGCAACATCACTAACATTCTTAAATTTATCATTAAAAAATCTTTGTTTAAAGTCAACAATGCCACAAGAAGAGATAGCATTCAAACTAGAAGCAATAGTTGATTGAGCAGCAGCAAAAATAGCAGCAATAACTAATCCAGCAATACCAGCAGGAAGTTTGGTTACAATAAAGTATGGTACAACTGCACTTGTATTAAATCCTTTTGGTAACATTGCTGCGTGGTTGTAGAAACTAAATAGAACTGTACCCATTCCATAAAAAATAGGAATTGTGATAAATGCTAAAATACCATTTGTCCAAAGAGATTTTTTTGTTTCTTCCATTGTTGCTGTTGTTTGATAACGTTGTACAACATCTTGACTACCAGTGTATTGATACAAACTATTAAAGAATTGACCTGCAAATATCAAGGGTAAGAATTTGGATAAGTCACTTATTTTCATATCAAATCCAGAAATTAATTTATGATGTGTAATTGCATCAGAAGCTACAGTAGCCCAGCCACCATCAATATAATGTGCACCTAAAATAATAACTAATAAGGCACCACCAAGTAGTAAAATGCCTTGGATAACATCTGACCAAATAACCCCTTCAATACCACCAAGGAATGTGTAAATGATACATAATCCACCAACAAATAATGCAATGATAATTGGATTAATATCAGAAACAGATGTAATTGCAATTATAGGTAGGTAAATAACAATAGCTACTCGAGCAATATGATAAAGCATAAATAGTAAGCTACCTAAGATTCTCATTACTGGACCAAATCTTTCTTCTAAATATCCATAAGCTGTTGGAACTTTTAATTTTCTAAAAAATGGAACATAATATTTAACCAAAATTGGAATAATAGCAATAATTGCTAGATTACCAATTGAGTATGCCCAGTCGTTTAAGAAGGCTTGTTCAGGAGTAGACATAAATGTTATTGCACTTAAAGTTGTTGCATATATACTAAATCCTGCGGCCCAAGCTGGAATTTTACCTTCAGCTGTAAAAAATGAATCTGTATTCTTACTTGCTTTTTTAGTAAAATATGCACCGACAGCTAACATTGCTAATAAATATAAAACTAGAACAATCCAATTAAGAGTACCAAAACCTACTTTTTCCATTTTGTTTCACCTCATAATTAATTAATTTGCTTCTTCGTGTAAATATCTTCTCTTTCTGTTCTTTGTATATAAAATTTTAAAATTAATGGTGCAATCAAAGTTGTAATTACAGTCACAATTATCATGGCAGTATAGTGATTCTGATCAACCACATGTGCATTCAATGCCACATTCGCTACAACTAATGCCATTTCTCCACGTGATACCATCCCTGCACCTACAACATTCGATTCATCCCAAGTTAGACCAAAAGCTTTTGCTCCAAGCCCACAACCTATTTGTTTTCCAAGAATTGCTATGATAATTAACAATACTATAAAGAAAATATCATTTTTCATTCCTTTAAAACTAATACTCAATCCAATACTTACAAAAAATACTGGTATAAATACAGCATATCCTATAGGCTCTACCTTCAGTGACAGTTTCTCTTTAAATTTTGTTTCAGAAATTGCTAGCCCTGCAAAGTACGCACCTAAAACATCACTCATTCCCATGGATACAGCTAAAGCAGCAAAACCAAAACATAAAATGATCGCTGCAGTTGTATCGTTTTCGCTTGCGTTCAATTTACTAAAAATTTCTAGAAATCTAGGAACAAACCATTTTCCTAAAAAGAATGCGATTACAAAAAATAACATCTTTGGACCAATTAATTTTAATAATGTTATTCCCGAGGCTCCATTACTTCCAACAAAACTAATACACAACCCTAATAAGATAACACAAATAATATCATCAGCTACTGCAGCACCTAGAATCATTGCACCTTCTTTACTATTCATACGATTCATCTCTCTAAGTACTTGAACTGTAATACTCACAGAAGTTGCACTTAAAACTAATCCAATAAATAATGCGGTTTCCCAAGAAAAACCAAATACTAATGCACATAAAAGTGCTGCACTCCCAGTCGGTACAATTACACCTAATATTGCAATTGTCACAGATGGTTTCCAATACTTCATCAACATCTGTAAATTTCCTTCTAAGCCCGCAATAAACATTAGGATAATTACTCCTAGTTCTGAAAAATAGTGAACCAAATTAGTTGGGGTTAAAATTCCAAGCACTGCAGGTCCCGCAATAATTCCTACTAATAATTCTCCGATAACACTCGGAAAATTGAATACATTAGACACATGAGCCCCTATTTTGGTCAAAAGTAGTATTATAAATAATTCAATGAGATATGTCATTGATAACACCTACCGTTTCATCAGTACATCCTCTACCTTTTCCATTTCATCAATTATTTTATTCTCATCAATTCCATATTCTAGAAATACTGGTATATTTTCACCTAGTTTATTTAACATATATCTCCAATCTGTATCTCCATTATTTAACATCATCGTATTTTTACTTTTAATATCTTTTAAATGAAATACAGAAATATTTTCTCTCAATTCATCAAAAGCAACATGAGGGTTTTCATCTATCCAATACCAATTTCCAGAATCAAATGTATACCCTAATTTAATGTGATTATCATTCAAATAATTAATTGCCTTTTTCATCTCTATCAAAGTTCCATTATCATTAGGTTGATTTTCAATAGTCACATTTACAGATGTATTATTTAAAATATCATTTAATTCATTAACATCTATATTTTTAACATTTATATGACCTAAACTGTATTTTAAGTTTGAAACATTATATTTTTCTGCTAATGCAATTTTATTTTCTATATCTTGATTGAAACCATCTGAATTAAATAATTCTTGTGGAACAGAGTAAAATAATTTCCATCTATTCTTTTCACATAAATTAGAAATTTCTTCTAATTTTTCTTCAACTCTTTCTTCATCAAAAAATTCTCCACGTACTTCAATACTATCTATTATTTTATCTGGTAATCTTTCTAAACATTCTAACTGACTTTTACCTTTTTTTATTTCATCTTCGAAAACAGCTGTGTTTATAGATAAATGCATTTATATCCAACCGCCTTTCTTAATATTAACCTGGTGCAGTATTATATCCGAAGGTAGTACGCTTAAATAAAACGTTTTCATCAAACAACGTCATTATATAAAAAGAAAATAAATATTTCAACACCAAAAAAAGATATTTATTTTCAAAATAAGGTGGTAATTCTTTTATATCAGCTTTTTATAGAAAGTAATTTTTTTTATTTTGATAAAAGTAAAAATATAATATCTGTAAAATAAAGAAAGCTAAGAATCACGTTAAATTAATGTAATTCCTAGCTTTCATTTTTATTTATTTCTAAATCTCAAATTCTGGAAACCATATTTTAATTTCACGTTGTGCACTTTCTACACTATCTGATGTATGCACCACGTTTTGGATATGTTTATAGGGCCATTCTCGCCCATAATCTCCACGGATAGTTCCAAATTCAGCTTCTCCTGGATTTGTATTACCAGCCATTCGATGCATTGCTTTAGTAATATTTGTACCTGCCGCAACTATCCCCACAATTGGACCTGATTGCATGTAAGATAACATATCTGGAAAATATGGTTTGTCAACCTTATCATTGTAATGTTGTTTTAATTGATCCTCTGTAGCTGATACAACCTTTAAAGCTTCAATTTCATATCCTTTGCGCTCAATTCTAGTGATAATTTCACCTACATGATGACTTGAAACTCCATCTGGTTTAACTAAGATAAGTGTTCTTTCTTCTGCCAAATTTGTCACTTCTCTTTCTCTTCTCGTTAAATTTACCTATCATTACTTATAAGTATAATCTAACACTAATGAACACTCAACAAATTTTTTTATTTATATATCTACTAGCTCAGCAATTCCACCTAAAAGTTGTGCTTTATTTGCTAAATGACTAACCTTAATTTGCGTTTGTATCAATCCTTCAGGAACATAATCTTTAAGATGCCTCCTTACTAAATCAACTAGATATTCATCTTGTTTAGCAACTGCTCCACCTAATAAAATAAGTTCAGGATCAAATAACAAGATGATTTCTGCCACACCACGTGCTACTTCATCGCCCCAATCTTCAATAATCTTTTTAAATTTTTCGTCACCATTTTTAGCTTTTTCAAAAGCATCAATCACAGATGTATCAAAATTTTTTAGATAAGCTTCTAAACTTAAAGTTGCTGCTCGTTTTTGATAATCTGTTTTTGTATTTTTATCATAAAGAGTATAACCAATAGAGTTAGCACTAGCATGAGCACCAGAAAATAGTTTTCCTTCGTAAAAATATGCTCCCCCTATGCCTGTACCTAGTGCTATACAGTAAACATTATCACTACCTTTAGCACTACCAGCTAAACGTTCTCCTAACAAGGCTGCATCTACATCATTAACTACTGATACTGGTAACCCTGATAATTTTTCTAACTCTTTCTTTATAGGTGTTCCTATATATCCTGGAATTGTTGGACCAGCATATTGGATTTCACCTTTTTTACCAACAATTCCAGCTGTACTGACTCCAATTCCTAGTAATGTATAAGCTTCCATCATTTCTTCAGTGATTTTTTTTAAACTCTTCAAAATATGATCGTCTATATTTTTCAAAGTCGGACAACTATTACTCTCAATAATATTTAATTCAGCATCAATCAATCCATATTTAATGGTAGTACCACCTACGTCAAAACTTAAGTAATATTTTGTCATTATACTTCCTTCTTTCTTAAATTAATTTAACCGCTTTCAATATAGCATAAGATACTTTTTTTCTCAAATTAATTTTATAAAAATAATTATCAGGTTGATTTAATAGCGTTTGAAGCTCATTATGATAATTATTATCTAAAATTATCATTGAAATATTTTTTTTCGTATTGTATAGTATAAGCGAAGGTAGTTAAAGCGTTATCAAAAATGAATTGTGAGGTAATAGATTATGAAAAAACTTTATTCTGCTCTTATGACCGCATTTAACGAAGACGGTTCTGTTAATTTAGATGGAGTTCGTGAAATGGTTCGTTACAACATTGATGTAAATCATATTGATGGTCTTTATGTAGGCGGCAGTACTGGTGAATCTTTCATGCTCAGTATAGAAGAAAAGAAAAATATCTTCAAAGTTGCTTATGAAGAAACTGCTGGTAAAGCACATCTTATTGCTCAAGTAGGTTCTTTAAACTTAAATGAAGCAAAAGAACTAGCTAAATATGTAACTGACTTAGGTTATCCTATGATTTCTGCCGTTACACCTTTCTACTATAATTTCTCATTCAAACAAATTAAGAATTATTATAATTCAATCCTTGAAGGTGTAGACAATAAACTCATTATTTACTCTATTCCTGCTTTGACAGGTGTTGCATTATCTCTAGATCAATTCGCTGAATTGTTTGAAAATCCAAAAATTGTAGGTATTAAGTATACTAACGCTGATTTCTATCTTTTAGAACGTGTTCGTAATCGTTTCCCAGATAAATTAATTCTTTCTGGTTTTGATGAAATGTTATTACCTGCCCTTGCATTAGATGTTGATGGTGCAATTGGCTCAACATTTAACTTAAACGCTCCTCGAGTTAAAGAAGAAATTGCAGCTTTTGAAGCTGGAGATATTAAAAAAGCTCGTGAACTTCAAACATTAAGTAATGATTATATTACAGATCTTTTAAACAATGATTTATATCCAACAATCAAGTTAGTATTTGAAAGACTTGGAGTTCATGCAGGCTACTGCAAAGAACCTATGAGTAAACCAACTCCTGAAATGGAAGCTGGTGCTCAAAAAATCTATGAAAAATATTTCAAAAAATAGTAGAAATTGGGTGAAGATTATGGAAAATACCTTTCTTGATCAAGTTCACGGTAAATTAATTATTTCTTGTCAAGCACTGGAAGGTGAACCTTTACATAGCTCTTTTATCATGGCACGTATGGCACGTGCTGCTAAAATGGCTGGTGCCCCTGCAATTAGAGCTAATTCTGTCGTTGACATCCAAGCTATTCAAGATGAAACAGGTCTTCCAATCATTGGGATTATAAAAAAAGACTATCCCGATTCCGATGTATATATTACTCCAACTCTTAAAGAAATGCGTCAAGTTGCCGCTACTGGAGTTGAAGTGGTCGCTTGTCAAGTAACTGGACAAGTGCGTCCTAATGGAGAAAAATTGGAAGAAATTATTCCACAATTTCGAGATGAATTTCCTAATACTCTTCTCATGGCTGATACTGGTGATCTCAATGATGTTAAAGAAGCTAATAGACTTGGTTTTGATATTATTGGCACAACTATGCATGGATATACTCCTACTACTAAAGGCATGAATATTGCTGATAATGATTTTGCATACTTAAAAGATGTACTAAAAATTGCTGAGCATCCAGTTATTGCTGAAGGTAAAATTGATTTACCTCAGAAAGCTAAACGTGTTTTAGAATTAGGTGTACATGCACTGGTAGTTGGTGGTGCAATTACTCGTCCACTAGAAATTGCAAATAAATTTATGGACGCAATTAAGTAAAAATTTGTGCTATACTTGAGATAAATTATATCAGGGGTGATGTTGATGAATTTGCTTAATAATATAGAAGCAATTTTCTCCACACTTTCTCGCCAAGAACGTAAAGTAGCTTTGAAAGTTCTTCAAAATCCTCAAGAAGTACAATCTATGAATATTACTAAATTAGCTAAAAAAGCGGGTGTTAGTAATGCTACTATCACTCGTTTTGTGCGTAGAATGGAATGTTCTGATTTTCATGATTTTAAATTAAAACTTGCCGTATCTGCTGCTAGTTCTCCCGAAGTACCTGTTTCCTCTGAAAATAATTCTATGGGAGATAAAGTTTATGAATTTTATCAAAAAGTACTTCAAGGAACTTGGAAGCAACTAGATACTGATACTATTCATAATATTGTCCGTGCTATTACTAAAGCTCGTCGTGTCTACGTTTATGGCTTAGGAAGTTCTGGGTACACTGCACAAGAGTTTACTCAACGTCTAATTCGTATGGGAATTGCTGCTTTTTGTACAGTTGATAGCCATATGATGTTTATAGATAGTACTATTGTAAACTCTGATGATGTTATCATCGCCATTAGTCAATCTGGCAATACTGATGATGTAAATGTTGCTTGTTCTTTAGCAAAACAAAAAGGAACAAAAATTATCAGCATCACTGGATTTTATCAAAGTCCACTTATCGAACTCTCTACTTGGAGTGTAGTTGTTAAAAACAGTAATTTTGTTGATAATACTCGCTTTATTAATTCTCAGCTAGCGATCGTTTATGTTATCGATATTATTACAATGGAACTTATAGAAAAAAATGAATATAATTCTACTATGAATAAAACCATTGAATTAATTATGGATCGAAAATTATCTAAATAAAAGTTAACACCAATTGAGGTTCCTCAGTTGGTGTTTTTTGAAAGAAGGCATCGCTATGAAAATTACCATCGTTGGTGGAACTGGATTAGTTGGTCAAGGGATATTGTCCGAACTATCTAAAGATAAATCACTAGATCTTCACTCTATTTCACGTAATGGTAAACGTCCTAATTCCATTACTGGTATCACCTACCACTCTTTTGACTTAGCTCATGACACTAATTGGTATTATTTACTTCAAACTTCTGATTGGGTTATTGATTGTGTAGGAATTCTTTTCCCTAATAAGTCAAAAAATCAGACCTATGAAAATAGCAGCATTCAACCTGCTAAGTTAATTATTGATAATATCGCTGATTCTGATAATAAATTTTTGTTCATCTCTGCCAATTCAGCTCCATTCTTTTTAAATAATTATTTACAAGCTAAAAGAACTGTTGAAAATTATGCTAGTAGAAAACTAGGTAATCGTGCAATATCAGTCTATCCTGGATTAGTTTATTCTAGATTTAGAAAAAGCAACTATTATCCTTCTGTAATATTAGACTTTTTATTAAAATTCAAACTATTTAGTTTCCTAAGAAAATTTCGTCCAATTAGTAGAGAAAGATTTGCTAAAGAAATACATTATATAATAGAAGGAAAAAATAGTAGTTTTACTTATAGAATTTAAAAGCAATTAAATTTAATTATAATTTAATTTTTTATCATTATAATTTAAATATATTTACAGAAGATATTAAATCAATCGATTATTAAATTAATCATCTTTTTCTTAATTACTCAACTTTGTTTTAATCATTATATGCTAAAATAATCTTTATCATTTTTAAAGGAGATTTTTTATGAATGATAAAAACAAAAAAATAGGCTTATTTAGCTTAATCATGATGATTTTTTCAAGTATTTTTGGTTTTGCTAACATGCCAGTTGCTTTTTTGCAAATGGGATATGCTAGTATTATCTGGTATATTTTTGCAGCCATCTTTTTCTTTCTGCCAGTATCCATGATGCTTGCAGAATATGGCTCAACTTTTAAAGATGAGCAAGGTGGTATTTATGCTTGGTTAAGTAATACTATTGGTGAAAAGCTTGCATTTATCGGAACTTTCATCTGGCTTTCTAGTTGGATCGTTTGGTTAATAAATATTTCATCAAAAGTATTTATCCCCTTCTCTGCCTTATTATTTGGTAAAGATATGACACAAACTTGGGCTTTTGGTCCTTTCAGTGCTACCCAAGTAGTTGGAATTTTAGCTATTCTTTGGATTATTTTCGTTACTTTCTTTGCAAGTCGTGGTGCAGATGTTATTTCTAAGGTTTCTAGTATTGGCGGGGCTTTCGTAACTGGAATGATTTTTGTATTTTTAATTGCTACTTTCATTTCTTTGTTTGCTACTCATGGACACTTCGAACAACCAATTACAGCATCTGCATTTGTTAAATCACCTAACCCTGCTTTTGCTAACCCGGTTGCTACTCTATCTTTTGTTGTATATGCTATTTTTGCTTATGCTGGTATGGAATCTTTAGGTGGAATGATTGATAGTATTGAGGAGCCTGAAAAAACTTTTCCTAGGGGTTTATTGATTTCTTCAATATTAATTGCAGTTGCTTACTCCTTCATGATTCTTTTATGGGGTGTCAGCGTAAATTGGAAAGATGTTCTTTCTAGTGACTCTGTTAACCTAGGAAATATCACTTATATAATGATGCAACATCTTGGTATCTACCTCGGACATAGCTTAGGATTATCTGCAAGTGTAAGTAATTTAATCGGAAATATTTTTATCCGTTTTGTTGGTTTAGGAATGTTTTTAGCTTATGTTGGTTCATTCTTTATTTTGATTTATTCTCCAATTAAATCATTTATCTTAGGATCTAAACACTTATGGCCAGAAAAAATGACTAAACTTAACAAGCACGGCATTCCGGAATTTGCAATGTGGATGCAAGCTCTACTTGTATGTATCTTGATATTTTTAATTTCATTTGGCGGTGGCCAAGCTAAGAGTTTCTACACGATTTTAACTGATATGTCTAACGTATCAACTTCGTTTCCTTACTTATTCTTAGTTGGTGCCTTCCCTATATTTAAGAAAAAAGGATTTAAGCAACCATTTATTGCTTATAAAAATCATACTTGGACAAAAATCATTACCTATGTATGTTTCTTAATTATCTTATTTGGTATCATTTTCACTTGCGTTGATCCATTTATACAAGGTGATTGGGTAACCGGATTTTGGACTGTTATTGGACCAATTTTCTTTGGTTCTCTAGCTCTAGGAATTTATACTCGAGCAACAAAGAAAAATAAGAATAAAAATTAAATTTTAAAGCCCTAGTTAGTTGCGATGATTTATCAGACTAACTAAGGCTTTTTCTTATTTATTTTTTTTATGTGCTTTAATTATTTTAAGCGCACGTTTCTTAGTCTTACGATTACTGCTTCGCAAACGACGATAAGCACTTGATAAATCTGTCTTTTCCATTATATTCACCTCTCTTTAACTACCAACTTGCTTTGTGGACACCTGGTATTTTTCCTTGATGTGCCAACTCTCTAAAATTAATACGTGACATTTTAAACTTACGCATATATGCACGTGGACGACCATCAATTTCATCTCTATTTTTTAATCGTATAGGGTTAGAATCTTTAGGTAATTTTCGCAAGCTCTCATAATCATGATTTACTTTCAACTGTTTTCTTATCTCTGCATATTTAGCAACTAACATTTGCTGTTTTCTATATTTAGCAATTTTTGATTTTTTAGCCAAAATTATACCTCATTTCATTTAAATAGTAATTATTACTTTTTTAAATGATAACAATTACTATTTAAAAAGTCAATAAAAATTATCAAATTCAGAGTAAAGTTAAATAATTTGACTACTTTTTCGCAATTTTCTACAATTATTTTATTAGCTACTCCAAGATTGGAAAGGAGGAAGGCGTTTTTTTGTTAAACTCGCCTGTTAATTCATTGAAACATATTGCTACTGGAATTATTGCCAATGTTGATGCAGGGAAAACTACTCTTTCTGAAACATTACTATATCAAACGGGAAATCTACGCAATTTAGGTCGCGTTGATAACGGCAATACTTTCTTAGATACTGACCAACTAGAAAAAAAGCGTGGTATTACCATTTTTTCACACCAAGCTAATTTAGAATATAATGATCTTTCACTGACAATTTTAGATACTCCTGGACACGTTGATTTTGTTACTCAAACCGAACAAGTTTTAAGTGTTCTTGACTATGCTATATTAGTTATTTCTGCTACTGACGGAATTACTAGCCACACTAGATCTCTTTGGAACTTGCTAAAACACTACCATGTTCCTGTATTTCTTTTTGTTAATAAAATTGATATTAGTACTTATACAGCCCATCAGATTTTATCTCAGTTAAAAAGTGAGTTAGATGAATCAATTATTGATTTTTCTTCAGATAATCTGCTTGAAGATGTTGCGATGTGCGATGAATCATTATTTGAAGACTATTTACAAACCAGTACCATACCTGACGAAAAAATTCTATCCTTGATCTCTGATAGAGTTATTTTCCCATGCTATTTTGGTTCAGCTTTAAAATTAGATGGTATTGATGAATTTTTGCAAGGATTCAATCATTGGACACAAGAGCCACGTTATCCAGACAATTTCCAAGCAAAGATATTTAAAATTTCACATAATAATAAAGGTGAACGTCTAACTTGGCTTCGTATTCTAGGTGGCTCTCTAAAAACTAGAGATGAATTATTACCTGAACAAAAAATTAGTCAAATTAGAGTATATAATGGAGAAAAGTTTTCAACTTACCCAACTGTTACTGCTGGTCAAGTTTGTACAATTCCTGGGCTAGTAAATACCTATCCTGGTTTAAGTATTGGTAAAAAACAAGTAGATACAATTTCAATCGTTACACCTGTTTTAAGTTATGCTCTTGACCTCAATGGCAATGATATTCAAACTTGTTTAAAAGCTCTTCATGAATTAGAAGATGAAGATCCTAAGTTACATGTTACTTGGTCTGAGCATCTCCAAGAAATTAATGTACAAATTATGGGAAAAATTCAGTTAGAAATCCTAGAACAAATACTCCTTGATCGATATAATTTAAACGTCACTTTTACTAAAGGAAATATTTTATATAAAGAAACTATCACTAATCCTATTGAAGGAGTTGGACACTTCGAACCACTTCGTCATTATTCAGAAGTACATTTATTACTAGAACCTGGAAAAAGAGGTAGTGGTCTCCAGTTCGAAAATCAATGTAGTCTAGAAGTATTAGATAAAAATTGGCAACATCAAATTATATCTAATCTCAAAGCTAAAGAGCATCTAGGTGTATTAACTGGTTCCCCTCTTACTGATGTAAAAATTACCCTTTTAGGCGGGAAAGCTAGCAATGTACATACAGTTGGTGGAGATTTTCGTCAAGCATGTAGTCGTGCAGTTCGACAAGGTTTAATGATGCTCAGAGAAAATAATAATTGCCAACTCTTAGAACCTTGGTATCGTTTCAGACTAAAAGTTGATCGTACTCAAATTGGTCGTGCAATCAATGATATTCAACGAATGCATGGTACCTTGGATGAACAACAAGTTGAGGGGATACTAACTGGAATTGCTCCTGTTTCAGAAATGTACAATTATGCCACCAATGTACGCGCATATACTCATGGGAATGGCACACTAGAATTGGAAATTGCTGGTTATTATCCTTGTCATAATTCGACAGATACAGTATCTCAACAAAATTATGATCCTGTATCAGATTTAGAAAATACTCCACAATCTGTTTTCTGTGCTCATGGAGCTGGATATACAGTTGACTGGAAAGATGTACCTACAACTATGCATTGCGAGTATTTTTGGAATGGGATGAATTAGCAAAAAGCGAAGTCAGATGAAATATTAAAATTTCATCTGACTTCGCTTTAAAATTTATTGCTTATACTTATTTTTCTAAATATCTGCTAACAATATTTTCTACACTCATCCCTAGCTCTCTTAAGACTATGTCACTTGGAGCTGACATTCCGAATTCATCTATTCCTATCATCACTCCATGATCTCCTGCATATTTTTCCCATCCATATGTTGAACCTGCTTCAATTGTCACGCGTTTCTTAATTTTTTTAGGGATGACGGTATCTTTATATTCTTCACTTTGAGCTTCGAATCTTTCCCAACTAGGTAATGAAACTACACTCACATCTTTGCCTTTCTTTTGTAATTCTTCTTTAGCTTTCAAAGCTAAACCTACTTCTGAACCTGTGGCAATCAAAACTCCATCGGCTTTATTTTCAGCTCTTTGAACTACATATCCACCTTTTTCTACCCCATCAAAAACTTTTTCTTTTGAAATTGGTAATGTATCTAAGTTTTGGCGACTTAAAACTAAGATTGTTGGTTTATCTAAGGTTTCTAATGCTACTTTCCAGGCTGCTGAGGTTTCATTTCCATCCGCTGGACGTAATACTTGAACATTTGGAATTGTTCTTAAACTTGCTAGTTGTTCAATTGGTTCATGCGTTGGGCCATCTTTTCCCACAGCTACTGAATCATGAGTTAAAACATAAATTACTGGTAATTTTTGAATAGCCGATAGGCGAATGGCTGCTTTCAAGTAATCACTAAATACAAAGAAGGTACTTCCAAATACTCGTGTTCCTCCATGTAACATGATTCCGTTCATCGCACATGCCATTCCAAATTCTCGAACCCCAAACCAAATATTTCTTCCTTCGTATGATTCAGGTTGGAAATCACCTTCTCCAGCAATTACTGTTTTATTCGAACTAGCTAAATCAGCTGCCCCACCCCAAAGTGATGATACTTCTTTAGCTAAAGCATTAATTGCTTTTTGACTAGCTGCACGTGTTGCGATACTGTTATCTTCTCCATATTGTGGTAAAATGTCTCCAAGAGTATTTGGAACCTTGTTAGAAAAGCCGTCGGAAAACTTTTGTGCAAGATCTGAATATTCTTTTTTATATGCTTCAAACATTTCATTCCACTTATTTTCTGCTTCAACACCCTTATCTTGTAAGCATTCTTTAAATCTTTGACTTACTTCTTCAGGTACTGTAAATGGTGGATAATTCCAGTTATATACTTCTTTAGCGTGTGCTACTCCTTCTTCACCAAGAGGACTTCCATGTACTTTATGTGTGCCTTGATTTTCTGAACCATAACCAATTGTAGTTTTTATTTCAATAATTGTTGGCTTATCACTTTCTGCTTTTGCTTGAACAATTGCTTTATCAATCTCTTCGAGATTGAAACCATCTTCTACTAGAATATATTGCCAGCCATAAGCTTCAAAACGAGCTCCTACATTTTCTGTAAATGATGCTGAAGTTTTACCATCTAAAGAAATTCCATTTGAATCATACAAAGCAATTAACTTACCTAATTTCAAATGACCTGCCAATGACGCTGCTTCACTAGCGACACCTTCCATTAAATCACCATCGCCAATTAAAGCGTATGTATAATGATCCATTACTGGGTAACCTTCACGGTTAAATTTCTTACCTAGATGAGCTTCAGCCATCGCCATTCCTACAGCCATTGAAATTCCTTGACCTAATGGCCCTGTCGTAGCTTCCACTCCATCGGTACAACCATATTCAGGATGTCCTGGTGTATTGGATTTCCATTCTCTAAAATTCTTCAAATCATCCATTGAAACATCATATCCAGCTAAATGTGCCAAACTATATAGTAAAGCTGAACCATGTCCTGCCGATAAAACAAATCTATCTCTATTTACCCAGTTCATATGTGTTTTAGGATTAATTTTTAAATGACGTGTCCATAGGACATATGCCATTGGTGCCGCTCCCATTGGTAAACCTGGATGACCTGAGTTAGCTCTTTGGATTGCGTCGATTGATAATGTTCTAAGAGTATTTACTCCCAATTGGTCTACTTGATCATACATATCTTTCAGCCTCCTAATTATTTTTGACTCGCTTCAAATTCTGCCCAGTCTTTTTCAAAACTAGCTAATCCATTATCTGTTAATGGATGTTTAAACATCTTTCCAAACACTCCCGCTGGAATTGTTGCTATATCTGAACCTGCCAAAGCTACAGCTTCAACATGTTGTACTCCACGAATACTTGCCGCAATTATTTCAGATTTAAGTCCATAATTATCTAAAACTGTTCGTAAATCTTTAATTAATTTCACTCCATCTGAACCAATATCATCTAATCTACCTACAAATGGTGAAATAAAAGTTGCCCCTGCTTTAGCTGCCATCAATCCTTGGGCAACTGAAAAGACTAGTGTAACATTAGTTTTAATTCCTTCTTTGCTTAGAACACTTACAGCTTTTAACCCCGCTTCTGTCATTGGGATCTTTACTACGATATTATCAGCCCATTTAGCTAAAGCTCTAGCTTGTTCAATCATCTTATCTGCTTCATTAGCCGTTACTTCTGCAGACACTGGGCCATCAATGATTGTTGTTATTTCTTTAATAACGCTTTCAAAATCACGACCTTCACGAGCTACAATCGTTGGATTCGTTGTTACTCCATCCACCAAACCAAGTTCTGCGTATTTTCTAATATCATCAGTATTAGCTGTATCTAGGAAAAATTTCATACTTAATGTTCCTCACTTTCCGTTAATTATTCCTATAATTATATATACCCAACATAATATATTTCTAACATGAATTAATAAATCAATTTAGCAAGTATATTCATTCATCAAAGTTCGGAAAAAGAGACTAGGAACCGTTATCAATTCGCTAGCCTCTTTCATACCTCTATATTCTTTATTCAGAGTAAGTGATTTTACATTTAAAGACAAGTGTTACATTGAAATTATTAATTCAAATGATTTCCAGCAATACACTATTGTACAATATAGAAATTTTGCTAGATTCCGCAAACTATATTCAGAAAACATAGCGATGTTTTTGTATTTTATAAAGTTTTCTAAAATTCCAAAATCTCTCGTATATACTCTAAGTAAATTGCTTAGTTCATTTTTCTTCCATATATTATTACCCTCAAAGCGTAACTTAACTAAAAGCAACTACAGAAATCACTTTTACGTTCTATCCCAATTTACAATTATAGAAATCATACTTGTCCAATTATTTATGTTAGTTTAAAGTTTCATCATCTGGGTTTGATGCAATTAAAACCTTTAATTCCTTACCTGCCATCATTGCTTCAAAAGCTTCACGCCAGTGATCCAAATCAAAGACTTTTGTTACCATCTTATCTTCATTAATAGCACCTTTAGCTTCTAAATGAATAGCAATTGGCCAGTCATATGGATTTTGTGATCTTGAACCAACATAAGTAATTTCATGCTGAATAATTGTTCTTTCGTCTAATTCGTTTAATGGTTTAGCAAACAAACCTACTTGTTGGAAAGTACCACCCTTCTTCAACAATGGTAAAGCTGCATTTACAGCTGGAGTAGCACCTGAACAATCATAAACTTTTGTTACACCCACACCGTTTGTAGCTTCCATAACAATTTTTGCCAAGTCTTCTTTTTGTGTATCAACAACAATATCTGCACCTAATTCTTTAGCAATCTCTAATCTATCAGAATCTTTTGTAATACCAGAAACAATTGTAAATGCACCAATTTCTTTAGCAATTTGCAAAGACAATAATCCCATAGGTCCTGGTCCAATAATTAATACTGTATCATGTAATGTAAATGGTGTTTTTTGATACATTGCATGTACACATGAAGCTAATGGTTCAGACATTGCAGCTAACTTATAGCTAACATTATCAGGTAGTACATGTACACTTTCTTCACGAGTTAATACATAATTAGCCATACTACCGTTAGCTTTTGTTCCAATACCTGATCTATTTTCACATAGATTATATTCTTTGTTCTTACAGTATACACATTCACCACAAGTATCAAAAGTTGTTTCACTAGTTACGCGGTCACCAGGTTTAACCTTAGTTACTTCATCACCTACAGCAACTACCTTACCTGAAAATTCATGACCTAAAACTAATGGAGTAACTGCGTTTGCATATTCACCCTTGAATGTATGAATATCAGTTCCACAAATACCTGTATAAGCAACCTTCATTAAAACTTGCTTACCTTTTACTTCAGGAACAGGTATTTCTTGTAGTGACATATTATCATAGCCTGCTTCTGACTTTACAACTGCTTTCATCTTAGTTGGTATATCCATTTAAAACACCTTTCTTTTCTCTCTATTCTATTCCGTTTGGATAAAACATTACTTTGTTATATGATTCTGATCTAGAAACTATCATATTAAATGCATCTTGGATTTCATCCAATTCAAATTTATGAGTTACTAAATCTTTTATTTTAACGCTTCCATTTTTTACCATTTCAATAGAAGTAGTCCATTCTTTACCAGGGAATGGAGCAGAATAAGAATTCCAAAATCCTTTAACTGTCAATTCATGTCTAAATATATTTTCAAATGCGTCTTTATGTAACATCACATCTGAATATGCAATTCCTACAAAACCTACTTTTCCACGTCTCTTAGTTATGAGTAGTGATTGTTCTTCCGTAATCTTCGAACCTGCACATTCCATAGTAATGTCCACACCTTGTCCATTTGTATATTCTGCTACTTTTTCTTCAAAAGATTCTTTAGCAGAATTAATAACATATGAACATCCTTCTTCTAAACCTTTTTCCAACTTCTTATCGTCGATGTCAATTCCAATAATATTAACGACACCGGCTGCTTTTAAAAGTCTAATTACTAGGTCACCAATTGCTCCTAATCCAAAAACTGCTGCTGTATCACCAATTTCTGGATTTATCCCCATTACTGCATGCATTGCTACAGCCATAGGTTCAATAAGTGCACCTTCTGTAAAAGAAAGATTTCCTATACTTAATACATTTCTTGCTGGTACACAAACATACTGTTCAAATCCACCTGGTTGTGTTTGTCCAACCATTGCATAATTTTCACACATTTGGAACATTCCAGATTGGCAATATTCGCACTCAAAGCAAGGAATAAACGGAGCTACAGCAACCCTTTCCCCTACTTCAATATTCTCTACGTTACCACCAACAGCATCTATAATTCCTGAAAATTCATGTCCCATTACAGCTGGAAAACCATACTTCCAGCCAGCTTTCATCTTATGACTATCAGACCCACAAGTGCCAGCTGCCATTACCTTTACTCTAACTTCATTACTAGAAGGAGTTGGTAAGTCTTTTTCTACTAAATTAAACTTATTTAAATCAACTAATTCAGCTACTTTCACAAAAAATCATCTCCTAGAAAATTGCATTCCATACTTCAGCAAGTTTCAATAAAATCCAGTTCAAGAAGTTACCACCCATATCTAGAGATGAAACTTTTGCTGCACCTGCTGGGAATTTAACTACACCTTCTAGCATTTGAGTATGAACATCTGTAAAGTTTGTAGCCATGAATAAAGCAATTGTAATAACGATAGCACCAGTGATAACTGAGTTTATGATATTACCTCTTCTTCTAGCTACAATTAAAGATACGTAGAATGGAATCGTTGCCAAATCTCCAAATGGTAACACTTTGTTTCCTGGTAAGATAACAGCGATGAATAATGTAATAGGAACTAATAACAAACCAACAGCTAATGTTGCAGGAGCACCTGTTGATAAAGCAGCATCCATACCAAGTAAGATTTCTCTCTTTCCACCTGTTCTCTTTTGTAATAATTCACGAGCAGCTTCAGAGATAGGAATAAGACCTTCCATAAGTAACTTAACCATACGAGGCATAAGCATCATAACAGCACCCATGTTGATACCTAATGTTAAAACGCCAGCAACGTCATAACCAGCTAAGATACCGATTACAATACCAATGATAATACCCATCATCATAGGTTCGCCAAAAATACCAAATTTCTTTTGAATTGTTTCAGCGTCTACATCAATCTTTCCAAGACCAGGGATCTTAGAAACTACCCAAGAAATAGGAATACCTAGTAAACCAAAAGCGTCACTAGAACCTGTTGGGAATGAGATACCTTCTAAACCGTAGAATTCTTGCACATCCTTTGCTGTCCAGTCAGCAATAAGTAAACAGAAAATCATGTATAAAATTGCAGAAATGATACTGAAGATCCAGCTTTGAGTTACGATATATGCTACTGAACCTGCAGCAACCATGTGCCAGTAGTTCCAGATATCAATATCCAAAGTCTTTGTAATACCTGTAATTAACAATACAAGGTTAGTTACTAATAATATTGGGATCAAGATAGAAGAAATTGGTTGCCCCCAAGCACCGGCAGCAGCAGATGGCCAACCAACATCAATAACAGTCAGATGGAATCCAAATCTCTTTACCATTGCTTGTGCGGCTGGTCCAATATTAGTTGTCAATAAATTAATAACTAAGTTGATACCTACCATACCAATACCAATCGTCAATGCAGATCTCAAAGCCTTTGAAGCTTTAACTCTAAAAATAAGAGCGATAATAAAAATCATAATAGGGAGCATTACACTAGCACCCATGTTCAATATGTATTGAACAACATCTCCGACTACTTTCATGAGATATCCTCCTTATCAATCAAGCATTATTCAGCTTGTAATTTTTTGGCAGTTTCTATAATTTCATCTTGTAACTTATCCATTCCAATACCTGTTAAGAATCCCATAGCTTTAATTGCTGGGATATCATATTCAGTTGGCAAAATAGTTGTTGAAATTAACATATCAGCATCTTTTTGTTTTGATGCTGCTTCAGCAATCTTAATTTGATGTAATTCAACATCAATGTTATTTTCTTCAAATAACTTTTCTAACTTACTCATAACTACTGTAGATGTAGCAATACCTGCTCCACAAGCTACCAATACATTTAATTTTTTCATGTTAATTCCTCCTAAAAAATTTTAATTACCTTAGTTAAAATACTTCTTTTACATCATCAACTGTTTGCGCAGTCTCTAATTGTTTTAGCTTTTCATTATCTTGAATAAACGCCATTAAAGATTGCAACATTTCTAATTGTTGATGTGGTTGATTTAGCCCAAGCACGAATACCACTTTTGCTTCAACTTCCTCATTAGGATCATCCATTCTTTTGAAAGGAACACCTTTATCTTCTAACGTAATTACAGCTACAAATTCTTTTTCAATCGTATCTGCATCTGTATGTGGAATTGCCACTCCATTATTTTCTAGTTGTAATCCAGTTGGGAATGTCTCTTCGCGCTTAATAATTTTTTCTAAAAACAAAGAATTTGCATATCCTTTTTCTTCAGCAATCTTTGCAACTTCCTTAAATAATTCAGTAGTATTTTTGAATGAAGTTTTAGTAAAAATCAGTTCATCGTGAAGAAAGTCTTTAATATTCATATATCTATTACCTCTCTTCTATGTTTTAGAAAACGTTTTCTTTAGCTGTAATATATTCTACCCCTCCCCCACCTGTTTGGCAAGAGCTTTTTTATTTTTTGCTTAATTTTATTTTGCAAAGTTGATAAATTGCAAATATAATCATACAATTAGCTTAGGTAAATATTAGGGAGTGATATCAATGGATATGCTAGAAAGACATGCTGAAATATTGAAGCAAGTTAAAGAAAAAGGAACTGTAAAAATTTCTGAATTAAGCAAAGAACTTAATACTTCACGTGAAACTATTAGAAAAGATATATATATATTAGACAAGAAACAAAAGCTATCTTCTATTAGAGGAGGTGCAACTTTCTTAAAGAAAGGTATTGAAGAAACAAGATACGGACAGCGAACAGTCTTAGATGTCATTGAAAAAAAGGAAATTGCCAAATTAGCTCTTAACTATATAAAAGACGGCAATACTATTTTCTTGGATTACGGTACTTCTGTTGTAGAATTGGCAAAAGCTATCGAATCTAGCCCTTTACATGATATTACTGTTATAACTAATTCCCTCAATGTAGTAGATATTTTCAGATATAGTACAAAAAACTCACTTATTCTTCTTGGTGGTGGTTTGCGATCTGAAGAAGGCTCTTTATCCGGTCCTCTTACTCTAACTAATATAGATAATCTATATTGCAATGTTGGATTTTTTGGATGCAGCGGACTTTCAATCCAATCAGGAATTACTAACCACTACTTTAGTGAAGTTGAAGTTTCAAAAAAAATGCTAAGTCATTCTATGAATAAAATATTGCTTGCTGATCATGATAAATTTAATCAAATAGCTTTATATAAAACCGCTGATGTTAGTGAATTAGACGTCATTATAACTGATAAAAAAACACCACTTGATATTATCAATAAGTACAAACATATCGGTATTCCAGTTATAAATTCTTCTTCAAAAATTAAATTAAGTACTTTAAAGGATTAAAAAGTAAATTTACTTTTTAATCCTTTTTATTTTTTTCTAAATTAAGTATTGACATTATTTGTGAAAACGTTATTATATAACTATAAATATTTTGCAAAGAAAAGACAAGGAGATGCAAATATTATGACAATAAATTATTCATCAAAAGAATACTTAGAATTAGTAGATAGATACTGGCGTGCAGCTGATTATGTTTCTGTAGGTCAATTATATTTGAAAGATAATCCTTTATTGGATCGTCCTTTAGTTCCAACAGATGTTAAAGTTCATCCAATTGGACACTGGGGAACAATTTCAGGACAAAATTTTATTTATGCTCATTTAAATCGTGTAATTAATAAATATGATTTAGATATGTTCTATATCGAAGGTCCTGGTCATGGTGGCCAAGTTATGGTTTCTAACTCTTATCTTGATGGTAGTTATACAGAAACATATCCTGAAATCACTCAAGATAAAGCTGGAATGCAAAAATTATTCAAACGTTTCTCATTCCCTGGTGGTGTTGCATCACATGCTGATCCAAAAACTCCTGGTTCAATTCATGAAGGTGGGGAATTAGGTTACTCACTGTTACATGGTGCAGGTGCTATTTTAGATAATCCTAACTTAATTGCTGCTACAGTTATTGGTGACGGTGAAGCTGAAACAGGTCCTTTGGCAACATCTTGGCAAGTTAATAAATTCATTAACCCTATCAATGATGGTACTGTATTGCCAATCCTTGATTTAAATGGTTTCAAGATTTCCAACCCTACTGTTCTTTCACGTATGTCACATGAAGAACTAACAAACTACTTCAAAGGTCTTGGATGGAATCCTCATTTTGTTGAAGGAACAGATCCTAAAGAATTACATGTCAAAATGGCAGATGAATTAGATAGCATTATTGAAGAAATTATGGCTATTCGTGAAAACGCTGTTAAGAACAATGATGAATCTCGCCCAGCATGGCCTATGTTAGTATTCCGTGCTCCTAAAGGCTGGGGTGGTCCTAAAGAATGGGATGGAGATATGATTGAAGGTTCATTCCGTGCTCACCAAATTCCAATTCCTGTAGACCAAAATCATACTGAACATCTTGATAGTTTAGTAAGTTGGCTAAAATCTTATAAACCTGAAGAATTATTTGATGAAAATGGTGCTCTATTAGATGATATTAAAGCTATTATTCCTGATAAAGATCATAGAATGGCATCAAACCCTGTTACTAATGGTGGTAAATTATCAAAACCTTTAATTTTACCAGATCCAGCTGACTTCGAATTTAAGACAGACCATGGTACAGAAGATGGCTCAGATATGACTGAACTTGGTAAATATATCAAGGCTGTATTTGAATTAAATAAAGATAATAAGAATTTCCGTGGTTGGGGACCTGATGAATCCTTATCTAATAAGTTAAGTGCAGTATTTGAAGAAACAAACCGTCAATGGTTGGAACCAATTCATGAAGGTAGCGATGCCCTACTTGCTCCTCATGGTCGCATGATTGACTCCATGTTATCAGAACATATGGATGAAGGTATGCTTGAAGCTTACACATTAACTGGTCGTCATGGTTTCTTTGCAAGTTATGAATCATTCTTGCGTGTTGTTGATTCTATGTTGACACAACACTTCAAGTGGTTACGTAACTCCCATGAAGAAACTCCTTGGAGAGAAGATGTTCCATCATTGAATATTATTTCTACTTCAACTGCATTCCAACAAGATCATAATGGCTATTCTCACCAAGATCCTGGTATTGTAACTCATTTAGCAGAAAAGAAGACAAAATATATTCGTGAATACTTCCCTGCTGATGCTAACACTTTAATTGCAGCATTTGATAAATCCTTACAAACAAAACAAGTTATTAACTTAATTGTTGCAAGTAAGCACCCTCGTTTGCAATGGTACTCAGCATCTGAAGCTAAGGAACTTGTTAACAACGGATTAAAGATCATTGATTGGGCAAGTAATGTTCCTGAAGGTGAAGAACCAGATGTAGTATTTGCTTCTGCAGGTTCTGAACCAAACTTAGAAAGTCTTGCTGCAATCTCTATTTTAAGAAAACAAGCACCTTCTTTGAAGATTCGCTACGTTAACGTTGTAGATCTTTTGAAGTTAAAGAAAGATGATCCTAGAGGTCTTTCTGATGCAGAATTCGATGCTTACTTCACTAAAGATAAACCAGTTATCTTTGCTTTCCATGGTTATGTAGACATTCTTAAAGACATCTTCTTTGACAGACATAACCATAACTTACACTTACATGGCTATAAAGAAGAAGGAGATATCACTACTCCATTCGATATGCGTGTAAGAAATGAACTTGATAGATTCCACTTAGTTAAAGATGCACTTGAAGTTGTTCCTGGAGTTAGCGAAAAATATGCTACAGTCTTACAAGACATGGATTTACTACTTCAAAAACATCATGACTATATCCGTAGCGAAGGTGACGATATTGAGGAAGTTCGCACTTGGAAATGGGATCTTGACTAATTAATTCCTCACAATACTTACACTTTTACATCAAAACAACTCCTAAAGATAAAGCCGATGCAATTAAGCATCGGCTTTATTGGTATATTATACATTATATTTTATTCATTTGTATTATAGTAATACATTAACACAATGTTGTTATTTATCTTTTATGCTAGTTTTAAAGATATCTATTCCTTGTATTCCAACTTTATAAGTCCATTCCTTTATCTTACTCATATCATTATCGTAATAATAATCAGAAATTAACTTATTCCATTCATCCCAACAATACAAAGGAATGTTGATTAATCCCACGCCATTATCAATCATGTATTTATTGGCAACTAAGGTCGCTGTTCTTTTATTTCCATTCCAAAAGATTTTATTCTTCATTAAATGGTACATTATCTCAATTGATTTTTCTGTAACTGATTTATTCTTATCTTTTAGTAATTCTTGTAAGTAATTCTCTTCTGCGTGTTCATCAATACTAGATGACATAAGTTTCCCTATTGATGTCGAACCATCCTTGAATTCTTCTGGATTCAAAGAATCCATCTTAACAACTATACTATTAATATTCTTCATCACTCTCATTGATATTGGGCGATCTTCATTTATTATATATTGCCATACTCTCTTTAATTGGACAATCATATTAATATCGTCAATAGAAATACCATTAACCCCTACACCATCAATAATCGTTTACACCATCAATAATCGTTTGTGTTTGAGGCAATGTAGTATTTACACCTACAAATTTTGAGTTAGTAAATACCAATCTCGTCAAATTCATTTTAGCAAATCTTCTATTCTGATCCTGGCTGAAACTATACTTGTCTTCAAACATTTTTTCACCGACCTAATTTATAATTAAAATATCATTCTCATTAATTGCTATAAAAATAACCACCAATACGGCGGTTAAATTTTTTATCTCTCTTTTTTAGGAATCCGAAGAAAGATTTGTTTGTTTCTTTGCTTCCTCAGTATTTTTCTTATATAATTTCAGAATTTCTAATCTCTCTTCTAACGTTTTATTAACATAATCTATAATAATATTTTCAAATAACGTTAAATCTCCGGTTTGTCTAGAATAAGCTAAGGCTTCCATATATTTTTTCCTTGATTCCCTATCTGGTTGAATATTAATTACCGGATATCCCTCTTCGGTTAATGATAAGTTCATTAATAATCTAGCTGTTCGTCCATTACCATCAGAGAAAGGATAAATTGAAACAAACTTTTGATGTAAATCTGCAGCATAGATAGCTGGATGTAAATTTTCTCTATTTTCCTTTGACCATCTAATTAACTGTTCCATTTCTGGTCGGATATTAAATGGTTCTGTGTATGGATGATCCTCATATCCACTTGGCCAGGCCTCTGTAATTCGATAAACACCAGCAAGTTCAGGACTCATTGCTGTATTTAAAGTTGCAAGCCTATTTAAATCTCGAATAATTGTTATTGTTGCGGTAATATCTGCCCTAATAGAAATTCCTTTATCTTACTATCAGGAAAAGAAGAAAAATAAATAGCCTAAAAGTTCAATAAACTTTTAGACTGTTTATTAAAAATTCCATTCCCAAAAAGCATTGCCATTCGCTACAATAAATATCTCTAACCATTTTAGAAAAGTACATTTAAAACACTTATCCATTTCCATGCCTGGGTAAGTTAAATAATCTTTTTTTTGTTTATAGCGTTTAATATTGATACACATTTCACCATAATCACGGAAAAGTAGTATAGGAATTAAGTCTTTATCTATTGATTCTTGATATCTGTTTAGGATTTCCTGTCCAGAATAAATTTTACAAACAGGGCCGCCTAATTTCATACCTTGGAACTCATCTTCGAATAAATTCAATCCATTAGTACAACTTAGTAATTCAATTACTTCATCCGGTAAATTAAGATCAATAAGTTTATTTGCTACATCATTAGGAATTTTATCAAAAAAAGTTATTCTAAAAATAAATACTCCACCAAAATCAGTGACAGGGTATTTCTTATTTCCATTATCTGATATTTCTTTCAACATCGAAATAATACTTTCAGCTGTCATACTATCCCCTCTTTAATTCAAATTAACATATCTTTTCCTATTATATATAATAAATTTCAGAGTGTAAGGGTAGTCTATAAAAATAAATTTCCAAGCCACAAACATTATAAATATATATAATGTAAAAAACACATAACATTACCACAATGTATAATGTTATGTGTTTTTGATACTATTTTTCCACTTCGAAAATTTAATTGTGCTCGAGGTGTAAAAATGGTCTTTTTTATACAGACTATTTTTACACTCCGAATAGATTCTGTCCCTTTTTCTTGTATTTCCTTACATTCTAACTTCTTTTTTTTATCTCTATTTAGACTATTCTTACACTTCGAAGTGGTCAATATGGTAATTTCGGAGTGGAAAAATATCTTATTCCCTTTTTTCTTTTATTTTAAAAGACTATTTTTACACTTCCAAAAATTTGTAGACTATTCTTACACTTCGAACATTATATTGTTGTAAAAAAGGCCTTAAATTGCGCGTGTAAGCCTTAACATATCAAGATTCTTCAATTTTAATAAAATTATCGATTATATACTAAAGTGCTCTTTTCTCACTGTTATTATATTTCTTGTAATTCGCATAATTACAAGCTTTATCTATGTAAAAAGTGCATAAGACCGGGATTTGTTTATGTCGAGGTGTAAAAATAGTCTGTAATGTATATCTATTTTTTCGCTGTGTAAAAATGGTCTATAAATTCATTCAATTATATTGTAATTATTAATTCTATATGATTATAATAAACATAATGATAATTTATAGATGTTTCTATGATAATTCTTAGTTATATCTTGTGTATTGTGAGGTGTTTGTATGTCTAAAGAACCTGTTGTCCAACAGGAAATTGTAACAGCCTTCCCTAATACCAAGGAAGTTCGTTATGATAATGAATTAAACCGTATTCCTATTGGGTTTATGAATGAAAGTGAACAGAATATTTTCTTCGCTATCCTAAGTCAGGTTAAAGAAACTAGTGAAAGAAAGACCAAATTATCTTTTACTCAAATTCGTGAATTAGCAAGTTTTCAGAAGACTTCAAACAAAGAATTAATCAAGTCTCTTGATAATATGACAACAAAACTAGCCTCTTTAAATGTTCGAATCCATAATCAACAACAAATCATTAAGTTTACCCTATTCCCAACTTTTCAAATAGATGGGGATCAGCAAACTCTAACTGTTGCTGTTAACGAAGATTTTCGCTATATCGTTAATGATTTAGCCAAAGGATTCGTAACTAACTTTGACATTGAAGAATTTACTTCTATCAAATCTAAATATGCGAAAACAGCTTTTCGTTTAGCTAGAGAACACGAAAATGAAGTCTTTGATGTTGTATTAAAGGATTTTAAAGAACTTTTCTCTATTCCTAAATCTTATCGACCAACGGATATCAATAGATTAATTTTAACAAAAGTTAGTAAAATCCTACAGGAGTATTTTACTGTTTTTGAAATTACACCTGTACAAGATGAAAAAGGTAAAGCTCATCGAATCATAGCTTACCGTTTTAATATTGGAAAACGTATTTTAAGAAATCTTGATGAACCACGTCAAATTTCATTATTGGATGACTAAATAAAAAAAGCCCCTACCGACCAAAGTAAGGAGCTTAAAAACTGTATGTGACCAGCATACAGTAAAATCTCAGTCAAGTACCACCAAGACTAAGAATAAATAATTAATATCAAACTTACGATAGCTCTTTATAGAAGTTAATTAAGCACCACCAAAATTAACTTGAGTTTTTGGGACTCATTTTTCGCTATCTATGTTTTTAATTATAGCATTATTATGTCTTTTTTTCATCATTTTTAGTCTTGTGTGTACTTCAAATATTTTTTATGGAAGGAAGTTTACACAATGAAAAGTCTTACATCTCGTGCATTTTTACCAATAAACACTGATTTATTCAATAATCCTAAGTATCAAGAATTAAGTTGTGATGCTATGGTTTTATATTCACTATATTCTCAAAGAAAAGAAGTATCTACTTTTCATTCTCAAACTGGTAATGATACTTTTACAGATTCAGAAGGCATTTTTATCTATTTTTCTAATGACGAAGCTGCAAAAATCCTTCGTATGTCTGTAAGAAAAATCTCTACTTTACGCTCTCAACTTATTGACTGTGGCCTAATAAGTGTGGTTCGTCATGGTCTTAAGAATTTTAAGATCTATGTAAATACACCAAAAACAACTCCGGCTGAAACAGATCTTATTTTGCCTTGGGCCAATTTTGACTTTGAAAAGCCTATTAAATCCGTTCCTGCAGATTCTGCTAGTACGAAGTCGCAAAAATTGCCTATAAATCAATCTAACAATAATCAAACTAAATTATTATTATCAAGAGAATCAAATGAATCAGTACCACAAAATCAGAGTAACACTCTAGTCACACCTAAAAAATCCGAAAAAGATATATTAAATGAGTTATCTTTAGATTCAATTATTACAAGACTTAAAGATACTTTTAGTCTTCCTGTGGTTTCTAGATTGAAAGTATTAGCAAATAATTCATATACAAAATTGAAATGGTTTAGTGACACTATTTTTAAAGCTAAAAGTCAAGTAACGAAGAAATTATTATCTAATGATAAATGGTTATATAATCCTGCAAGCCAAGAAGCAACTCGTTTTGAATCCAATGATTTATTAAAACGAGGACTAGAATCTGCTTTACTTCAGATTGCAGAAATCGTCTATAAAGGCAAAGAAAAAGTACAGAATGAAGCCAAGTTCATCTATGTTTACTTAAGAAATTTTATGGCAAAGGCAGTAAAACAATATTTGATGGACAATTACGAATTAACTGAAGATGATGAAATAGAATTAAACCTACTGTTGAGTTTCTAAAAAAAGAACCTGTAATAATACAGATTCTTACAAGTAGTTTTTAGATTAAATTAATCCAGATTTTGCCCATTAGAATTAATAACTTTAGCGTACCATTTAGCTGAATCTTTAGCAAAACGCTGATAATCACCTGAACCATCTTCAGCTAAATTAACATAAATTAAGCCATAGCGTTTGGAAATTTCGCCGGAACTAGCACTGATTAGATCTATACAACCCCAACTTGTATATCCTAATACTTCAACCCCATCTTCAGTGACTGCGTCTTTCAATGCTTGGATATGATCGCGAAGATAATTAATTCTGTAAGTATCATTGACTTTATTTTCAACTGATAAAGTATCTTTTGCACCAAGGCCATTTTCTACAACGAATAATGGTTTTTGATAGCGATCATAGAGTTCATTTAAAGTAATACGAAAACCAAGTGGATCTATTTGCCAGCCCCACTCACTTGTTTTTAAGTATGGATTCTTTAAAGAAGCAAATAGGTTTCCAGCTGTTTGATCTTGATCAGCCTTTCCAATAACACGGCTATTGTAGTAAGAAAACGATACGAAGTCCACTGTACCTTGCTTTAATATTGTTAGATCATCAGTATCTTTGGATAACTCAAAATGTATCTTTTCAAAATATTTTAGAGCATAGTTGGGATAAGCTCCACGAACTTGAACATCAGAGAAAAAGTAATTTTTACGTTGTTCAGTCAGACTGTCCCATGCGTCAATAGGATTGCAAGTGTTAGGATAAATACATCCTGCAGCTAACATACTACCTATTTGATTTGAAGAATCAATTTTATGACCTAATAGTACAGCTTTAGCACTTGCGATTAATTGGTGATGAGCGGCTTGATAACTAACATGGAGTTTATCCTCATGTTCCTTAAAAGTTAGACCTGCTGCTAAATAAGGAAGATGCAGAATCATATTAATTTCATTAAAAGTAAGCCAATAGTGTACCTTACCTTTAAAATGCGTAAATAAGGTTTCACATAGTCTCAGATAAAAGTCGATAAGTTTTCGGTTACGCCAAGAATCATACTTAACAATTAGATTATGTGGGACATCGAAGTGATTAATAGTAATTAAGGGTTCAATATCGTACTTCAAGCATTCATCAATTACTTGTTCGTAATACTTTAAGCCTGCCATATTTGGTTGTTCATCATCACCATTAGGGAATATACGACTCCAGCTGATTGAAAAACGATATACTTTAAAATTCATCTTTGCCATAAAAGCTATGTCTTCTTTAAAATGATGGTAACCATTGACAGCAGAACGTGCAGGAAATTTAGCTGTATCTGGTAATAATTTAGGGTCTAACTCCCCTCTTGCAACATCTAAACGTTGCGAACCACTAGGAATTAGATCAACATTAGAAAGTACCTTCCCATCTTCTAAATATGCACCTTCGTATTGATTAGCGGAGGTTGCCCCGCCCCATAAAAAATTTTTTGGAAATTCTTTCATTGATGACACCTCATTAAACTAAAACTGATAATAAATTTTTTCCATTGTCACTAACAGTAACGACATCTTTATATTGAGCTGAATTAGTTATAACAACAGGTGTGATAACTGAATACCCTTCTTTTTTAATTTCTTCAAGATCAAAATTCAATAATTTTTGTCCTACTGTAACCTTATCCCCTTTTTTTACTAAGGGTTTAAAGTGTTTTCCTTCTAGATTAACAGTATCCATGCCAACATGAATTAAAATTTCGACGCCTGAATCAGAAGTTATCCCGATTGCATGGCCTGTTGGAAAGAAAGTTGTAATTGTTCCATTGACAGGTGAAATTACTTCTCCTTTAGTTGGTTCGATAGCAATTCCTTTTCCAATATATCCTTTAGAAAAAACTTCATCTTTTACTTCTGATAGAGGCAAAACTTTTCCTTCTAGTGGAGTTTGAATTAATTCTTGACTAACATTTTTTTCTTCATCATTTTGACCAGTTTCAACTTTATCTTTAGAAGAATCTTCTTTCCAAAAAATCATAGTAGCGATGAAACCTAAAACAAATGACAATACAATTCCAATTAAAGCGATGTAAACATTATTCATATTATGTGTTTTAGGATCGATCATACCTGGTAGTTCGAAGAATCCCATTCCACCCATAGCAAATTTACGTAGATTAAAGAAACCGTAGAATCCCCCAACGATTGTTGAAACTATACAGCTAATTAGTAAAGGTTTCTTCTTAGGAATTAAAACACCATAAACTGCTGGTTCAGTAATACCTAGTAAACTTGAGATTGTTGCAGGTATAGCAACTTTTCTAAAGGATTTATCCTTGTTTTTCAATAACATAGCAATTAAAACTGCGGAAGTAACGAATGTTGTACAGTAATATGGCATCATGACATTGTCAAAACCATTTGTGACAATGTTATTAAAGTAAATAGGAATAATTCCCCAGTGTAATCCGAATACGACTAAAACTTGCCAGAAACCAGCTACTAAAGCTCCTGCTACTAGTGGAGAAAAGTTTCTAACAGCTAAGATAGCAGAACCGACTAAGTTAGAACCGAAAGTAGCTAAAGGTCCAATTACTAAGAAACCTAAAGTTAATGAAACTAATAAAGTAATAATTGGAACAAAGAAGAATTTAACCATATCTGGAATAACTTTATTCAATGATTTTTCAATCTTAGATGCAAAATAGCAAATTAAGATTACAGGAATAACAGTTGAAGTATAGTTCATTGAAATCAAGGGAACTCCAAGGAAAGTTTGATACACTTCAGATTGGAAAAGAGTTCCATTAAATAGTGTATATAAAGGTTTTCCTGCTTTAGATAAAGTATCTAACTGGATTGCAGGATAACATAAAGAAGCACCAATGATTAACCCAACATATTGATTTAAATTAAATTTCTTTGCAGCTGTAAGACCTAATAAGATTGGTAAAAAAGTAAACATTGAATCGCCAATTGCATTCAATACATTGTAAGTACCACTAGTTTGACTGTACCAATGTACACTGACAAATAAGGTATTAAATCCCTTGATAACCCCCGCAGCAGATAAGGCAACTAAAATAGGTTGAAAAATACCAGAAATAACATCAATAAATGCATTAAAAATACCCTGCTTTTCTCCAGCTTCTTCAGAACTATTAGAATCAGTTGTTTCGGTAATACCTAAAACTTGATTAATTTCATCAAAAACTTGTGTAACATGATTACCGATAACAACTTGATATTGTCCTCCTGCTTTCATAACAGTAACGACACCATCCATATTATTCAGAATATCGTCGTTTGCGATAGATTCATCTTTCAATTTAAAGCGTAAACGAGTAATACAATGTTTTAAAGAAATAATATTTTCCTTTCCACCTACATTAGTAACAATATCTTTTGCTAAATTAGTATATTTTCCCATTATAAAATCCTCCATTTGAATTTAGTAAATGAAGGTTTAGCCAACTGAATGTAACTATCCAATAATGATTTACTAATCTGTATTTATATGTTTAATTAATTTTTCAATATGTATAGTTAGATAGATTAATTCGTCACTTGCGAGTCTGCAATTGTATTCATTTTGTATAAAATTTAGAACTTTTTCAGCAGCTTGATAAGCATCTGGATATTGAAGTTTGATGATCTCGAGCATAGATGAATCAGTCTTTTCAACTGATATTTGGTTAGAAAAAATTCTTTGGGCCAGGTAACGCAAGTGAGTTACGAAGCGATAGTAATAAGCGGAATGTTCATCAATTTCCTGATGGCAAGCGTATTTTAAAATCTGGATTACTTTTTGGATAAATTGTGTCAATCCATCTAAATCGTCAATAGTCTGATTCATTTGTGCTTCTACAATATGCATTGTAATAAAACCTGCCTCATCTTCAGGTAATTGAACTCCAAATTGTTGCTTAATAATAATTAGTGCTTCTTTACCAACCGTAAATTCTTTAGGATAGAAACGTTTAATGTCCCAAAGTAAATTATTCTTCAACTCAATACCAGAATTATATCGTTCCAGTGCACTATGGATATGGTCACTGAGAGAAATAATTTTTGAATCGCTAACATTGGTATTAAAAATCTCTTCGGCATAATTTAAAATCTTGTTGGCAACTTTAATGTCTTCTAAAGAAATATTTGTTAATAATTGAGAAACTGAAAAATCTTCTTTATCAGATGAACTGAGAGAAAATCGTTTTTCAATTAAATTTTCAGCGATAATATTTCCTGGTCGTTGTTTGAAGCCTAACCCTCTACCCATCAAAATAATTTCTTGACTATTTTGATCGAGAGTAATCACAATATTATTATTAATAACTTTAAAAATTTTCATAATAACCTCCTTTCTGAATAGTACTAAAAAAACCAATATACATCTTTGTAGAGAATACAACAAAAAAGATGTATATTGGTTTAGCTTACCCGAGCGTAATAACTATCCAAACTTATACAAGAAGAATATAACATAAGATAATAATTTTAGCAACCGTTTTCTTTAGCAACACAGTATACTTATATAATTTATTATACATAATATTAATACATTATATTATAACATTATATATTATATTTTATGTAATAACACAATGAATTAACACAATTGTATAATTTAACAAAAAGAATTAACACATTGTAGGAGATTGTGGTAAACTAACTATAGATAATGTACAAATGTACAAATGTGTAAATGTAGAAAGGTAGGTTAAAAAATGACTGCCACAGTATTATCATTTTTAAATTTTAAAGGTGGCGTTGGAAAAACTAGCGCTACTGCATTAGTAAGTTACAACTTAGCAAAAATGGGTAAAAAGTGTCTAGTTATAGACTTTGACCCTCAGGCTAATATTACTGCCCTATTTTTAAAAACTAAGTATCAAAATAAAGATAAAGTTGCAACTATTGAATCATCATTAATGACCGCTTTGAATAGAGAAGAAAGTTTAGATTCAATAACGATTGAAATTGAAGACAACTTATACCTTATTCCAAACGCTGTTGACTTTAGTATGTATAGTCGTTTTTTGGAAAGAAACTTTATGGATGAAAAAGAACGTATTGGTTTCTTCAAAAAGAAAGTTGATTCATTACGTGATAAATACGACTTTATCTTCATAGATGTTCCACCAACAATTTCATTACCAAACGATACAGCTTTCTATGCATGTGATCAAATTATTGTAGTTCTTCAAACTCAAGAACGTTCGTTGCAAGGTGCAGAAGTTTTGATTGAGTATTTACAAAATAGTATTGTTGATGCATATGATTCTAAAGTTGATATCTTAGGAATTTTGCCTTTCTTATCAAAAAGAAGTGCTAGCGTAGATAAAGAAATTTTAGACGCAGCTTCAGAAGAATTTGGTGATGAAAATATCTTTAATGCGAAAATTATGCAAATGGAACGTGTTAAGAGAATGGATATGACAGGGATTACTGATAATCCAAGTGATTCATGGGATAAGAAAACACATGCAGCTTTCAAGGGAGTTGCTAATGAAATTTTAGAAAGGTTAGGTGAAGAATAATGGCTGGTGGATTACTTAATCATTCTAAAAAAAGTGGACAAAACAAATTAGTTCATAGTGGACCAGTAAAAGTTGAAAATCAGGTTGAACGTGGCGATGTAGTTACTGATGAAAATACAGTAACCTTTCCTGCTAATGTTCGTGTAGATAATCATATTAGAAATCAAATAACAGCTTTAAATAATATAGGGATTGGATCAACCCAAAAAGAAGTTGTAGGGAATCTATTGAGTGAAAGAATTGAAAAGTTAAGCGATAGTGACAGGCAAAGGTTTAATCGTATCTTGAATATTTTGGAACAAAAAGATTATCTTACATCACTAAGTAAAAAATAATGGCGAAACAGAGGATAGTTCGATATTATCCTCTGTTTTTGTGTATAGTGTTAAATATAAATAGATTATATATAATAAATAATATATTTATATAATGTTAATAGGATAATATTATGTAGACAACATTTATATAAAGTGTATAATAAAGAAAATTATTAACATGTGGCGTTAAAAGATAATCTTGAATGGAGGGAAAGTAACGGTGAAAAATGTATGGTTGATATTAAAGTTAATAAGGTATTTGCTAGTGGGTATAATTTGTCTAACTCTAATATTTATTTATAAAGGGGATATTACTTTTCACCCGACGAAGTATACATTTGAAATGCAACATATGTATTTTTTTATTACCACAGCTATTCTCCCATTCTTTAGCTTGAAACATCAAAGTTGGTTTATATCCGATGGTGAACCAGTAGTTTCTTATAAGCAAAAAGCGTTAGATTTACATCATCAGGATCTTGCGCAAAATCATAAAGATAGAAAATGGACTTCAAATGGAGTCTACACGAATCCATATGAATATACGAGTGTAGATACAATGTCGCATGATAATATGTCAGAATGGCTATATAGTGTAGCAAAAAGCATGATTATGAGTATGTTATTTATTTTTTTAGGACCGATTTTTATAATCTTAGATATATATATTAAATATAAAAAGTAAATATATATATTAAATGTTAGTATATTATGTTAATAACACAATATACTAACATTAACACAAAAGAAGAGATTGACTCACGTGTTATCTTTAAGGATGAGGATTGGAAAAGTAAAAAATATGACCTCCCTAAAAATGTAGAAATGTTGTTTTTTTAGGGAGGTCTATTATTTAAATTATTTAATTCATATTAGTTAATTTTTCTACTTATGATTATTTTTGCCAGTATTACTAATACTGTTATATATATCAAAGTTGTAATAATTGTTGATAGTAGCGGTTGAGCATGTTGCGTCGCAGTTCCAGTACTAATAATAATCCAAAAATCATTGAGAAAATGTATTATTATTGTGGCAAATAAGTTCTTATATATTAAATATATTACTGCGAATAGCATACCTATTCCTGCTGCCACTATGACTTGGCTTAAAGTCGGTAAAAATTCTTGTCTAAATAAATTTATAAAATGCAACAATCCAAATAAAGTACCTGAAGTAATAGCGCTAATCCATATTTGCTTACGTTCATTTTTTAGGCGTAGATGAGTATAGATATAGTTACTAATTATCCCTCGACAAACAACTTCTTCAACAATCCCTGCTTGTAGAGATACTAATAATGCTATAAATAGATGATTGATATTAGTTACAATCATAAAAAGAGTAATTAATACTATTGCGGCAGCTGTAATCTTATGTTGTTTAAAAAAAGAAAAATCTATTTTAAAGTTTATTTTTATCCCAATAAATTTTTTATTTATAAACCATATAATTCCACAAATTGCAAAATTTAATAGAACAGTTATAAATGTAGAATATAGTTCAGATTTAATCCCTAAAAAATGAACTAATGTACCTGTTCCAACTATTAAAATACCATAAAGTAATACCAGTACAACTGGTACCTTAAATGTTTTTAAACTCATATCCCTATACATTCCCTTAACAATATATTTAATAATAGGAAAACATATTTTTCTTATAAAGTCTAGTATTATCTAATTATACAACAGTAAGTTGTGGTAAATTATATATTAAATAATAACATTATGAATATAAATAATGTTATTACATTATATTTTTAACATTAACACAAACAATAAAAAAGAATTAAAATCAGCTTAATTTGCTGATTTTAATTCTTTTAAGAGATATTGCTATTTAATAATAGTTGAAATGGCATCATTTACACTACTTTTATCACGTTCAATCATAGAAACACGACTTTCTATAACTTTAGTATCCATGATGATTTCACGTGTTAATCCTGGAGTATTGAGTTTAGGTTCAAAGAATTCTTTAAATTCAGCTAATCGTTGTTCTGTATGCAATGCACGTGCAGTAACTGTGATATAAGATGTAAATTCCATATCGCCACCGACTGTATCTTCAAGCCATTTCCAGTCGTTACGAATCCAATCCCAAGCAACTTGTTCGCCTAGATTGTTTGAAAGAGTTCTAAAGTACCAAGTACGTAAATCTTGAGGTTTGATAGTATCTGCATCTTCGAAATGAGATACAATTTGTTGAACTTGGTTAGTATCTTTTGTTGAGGTCAATGCAAACAAAATATCTTTTTTATATGAACTATCACTAGTTTTACGGTAATCTTCGAGTAAAGATGCAAATAATTGAGGAGAGTTGTAATTTTTAACTTCATTTTGCAATACAAGAGCACGAATATCAGAAGATAAGCTTAATAAATTATCTTGATTTTGAGCAAAGATTTCATGGGCTTTAGATTCTACAGAAGAATTTTCGGCATATAAAGCAGCACTCAAAACAAGAGGACGAACTAGTTGATCATCATTACTATCAGTATCTTTTGGTAACCAAGATAAACGTTGAACTTGGTCAGCACTTAAAGTATTAACAAATTTCTTTAAGTTTGCTTCATCAGTGGAATCTGGAGTAACAAAGAATTTCAAATTATTAACAATGCTATATAAAGTCTCATTAACAATAGCTGAATCACTATTTGAAAATTCTTTTAATAATGGAATAACCTTAGAATAAGAAGCTAAACCACTATCAGCAAGGAGACGTAAATCTTGCAATAATTGTAATTTATCAATATGTGTTAGATTTTGTGAGTTAACTAAAATATCTTCTAATAGTTCAGGAGCGTAATTAACTACAACATGAGAAGTATTTCCTACATTGAAACGTAGAGGTTTATCGGCTGCTTTTCTCAATTCTTGATAGTCACCTAAGTCTAATTCCTTTTGCGTAAGTAGCTTAGGAGCTTGAGCAAAGTCTGCATGTAGAGGAACTTGCCATAAACGATCTACATCTTTACCTTCACCAATAAAGAATTGATTTTGTTTAACTACTAAATGACCATTTTTAACATTGACATTAAGAACTGGATAACCAGGTTGTTCTAGCCATGAGTTCATAATAGAGCCAATATCAAGATTTGAAGCTTCACCAAGTGCTTTCCATAAGTCAGAACCAACAGCATTATTGTATTTGTGTGACTTAAAGTAAGCTTTTAGTCCAGAACGTAAAGCTTCATCGCCAATTAAAGCACGAACCATTACTAATAAACGAGAACCTTTTGCATAAACAATAGCTGGATCAAATAGAGAATCGATTTCAGCAGGATCCCTAACTTCAACGTGAACGGATTGAACGCCATCAGTTGCATCGCGTTGTAAAGCTTGAGGTGCTTCAGATGTTTGGAATAATTCCCAGATATTCCAGTCAGGTTGTAGTGCATCGATAGCAACATATTCCATCATATTGGCGAAACTTTCATTTAACCATAAATCATCCCACCATTTCATAGTTACTAAATCACCGAACCATTGATGAGCAAGTTCATGAGCAATAACAGTTGCAACAATACGCTTTGTATCTAAAGATGTATTATCAGGATTTAATAATAGATAAGCTTCACGATAAGTTACCAAGCCCCAATTTTCCATGGCTCCGGCTGAAAAGTCAGGTAAGGCTAGTTGCCAGGAGTGAGGGAGTGGATATGGAGTTTGATAATAATCTTCGTAAAATTCAATTGAACGTTTAGCAATATCTAAAGCAAAATCTAGTTCTTTTTCGGCATGAGCTTTAGTTGAAAATACACCGATTTTAACACCAGATTTAGTTTCAGTAAGTTTGCTTTGTAGTTCACCAAAGGCAAAGGCTACAAGGTAAGTTGACATTCTCACAGTAGTGTCAAAGTAATGCACACCATTTTCTGTCTTAACTTCTGGCATGTTGCTAAGGACAGTTTCACCTTCATGCTCGTCAAACTTTATAGCAAGATCGAAAGTAGCTTTAGCAACGGGTTCGTCAATAGAAGGAAATGCTTGACGCGCAAATGTAGTTTCAAATTGCGTACCGATAAGTTGTTTTTTTACACCATCAACTTCATAGTAAGAAGGATAGATTCCCATCATAGAATCAGTAAGCTTAGCAGAATATGACACTTCTAAATCAAGATCTCCAGTATTAGGAACATTAAAAGAGACAGTTTCAGAACTATCATCGAATTTAAAATCGGTAGAATTACCATTAACCTTTACATCAAGAATATTGAGGAATTTTTGATGTAAAGCAATTTCTTTTTGAGAAGCATTCCCAGAAATTTTTGTAACTCCAGTGAATGTTTTCTTTTCACGATTAATATCTAAATAAATTTGATAATGTTTTGGTTGGAATAAATCATATAAATGTGATACTTGTCCCATTATTTGACCACCTTTCATTTATTAGGTAAGTTAATAATACGCTTTTAAATGAGAAAAATCTATTAATACAATTAAAAATATATAATTATATATAATGTGAATGGATTATACATTTAACATAATATATAAAATTAATATATAAATATTATGTATTTAATACTATACATATACATTAACACAAAAGTCAGTGATATAGTGATTTGTAAATTTTAAAAATTTTGTTTAAAATATAATAGCCAATTAATATTTATACAAGGTGATTTATATGGGAATTTATATTTTTGGAATGCTTTCAACTTTGATGATAGAGGTAATTACATTATCTTATTCGAGTAAAGTAAAGTTTGATTTTTGGCATATAGTTGCATTTATTTTGTTAATGATTGTTTGTATACCGATTAAAATTAGTAATTTAATTATGATTATCGGTGGAGTATTGATTACCTATCATCAAGATAATGGAAGAGACAGTTGGTTGAGATACATAATTTTTGTAATGTATTCTTTTATCACGACTTGGATTTTACAAGTAGTTTTGAATTTTTATGGAAATAAAATCTACGATTGGTTTAACTATAATAATTATTTAGGAACTTTAGTTTGTCAAAGTATAATCTTTTTAATGCAGGTAGGAATTATCTACTGGTTTAAAGATAGTTTGGAAATTTTATCAATGTCCGATTCAAGTAAAAAGAGAAAGATGGAATTAGTAGCTATTGCATTTTTAGCAATCTATTTAATTTATGGATCAACATTTAATGATAATTATAATAGCTGGTGGGTAAGTATTTATGTGATAGGATTGATTTTATTTTGGGGATATATAAGAGCGCTTGCCTTATTGGAAACTAAACGAGAACTTGATGAACTAAAAGATTTTGAATTACAGAATATTGAAAATTATGCGAACAAGATTGAAGAAATGTATCAAGGTCTTAGAAGATTCAGGCATGATTATTTGAATATTTTGCTTAGCATGGATCAAGCAATTAAAAGTGGAAATTTAGAGTTGATAGAAGAAACATATACTAAAATTATGGAACCAAGTAAAGAAAAGATTAACGCAGCTTACTATGATTTGGGGAAACTGAAACATGTAAAAACTTCAGCAATTAAAAGTATTCTTTATAATAAATTTAGTTATGCAACCCGTGAAGGAGTTGAATTGGAAATTGAAATAAATGATGATGTTACGGTTCAATATACAAGATTGTTAGATGCAGTTAGAATACTATCTATATTGTTGGATAACGCGATTGAAGCGGCATTGGAAAGTAAAGAGCCACGACTATTAGTAGCATATATTAAAGAAACTGATATTGAAAGAGTAATTATTGAGAATAGTACTAAAGTAGAGAGAGTAGAGATAGCCCCACTGTTTAAAGAAAATTATACAACTAAAAGTGGAAATAGGGGACAAGGATTAGCAACTGTTAAAAGGCTGATAGGTCATTATTCAAATGTATCTCTAAAAACAAGTAGTCGTGACTATACATTTACTCAGGAGTTAGTTTTAAATAAGGAAGAAAAAAGATGAAAATATTTATTTTAGAGGATGATTCACTTCAAATTTTACGCTTGAAGTTGATTTTGGAGAGTATTCAACCAAGCTTAGTGATTCAAACTTTTAAAGAATCAGATAAATTATTACAACATATTACTCAGCCAGATGAAAATAATATTTATTTGCTGGATATTGAATTAAAAAATTCTAGGTATGGTGGTTTTGAAGCTTCTCAAAGGATTAGAGAAATTGATAATTTGGGTACAATTATTTTTATTACTACGCATTCAGAATTTATGCGAAAAACATATGAATACAGAGTAGCGGCGTTAGACTTTATTGATAAAATTCAAACAAATGATGAAATTAAACAGAGCTTGGTTACAGATTTTCAATTGATAAAAGAGAGACAGAACTTGAATGAAGAAACTGAATTTATTGAATTAGAAAGTAATTCTGAAATTTTTAGAATACCAGTATCTGATATATATTTTTTTGAAACAATCACTGACTTAACAAAGAGGAAACTTTCAGTTTATACAAAATCACAACATTTTGTAGTTAAAGGAAATTTAAAAAGCATAGAAACTAAGAGTGATAGTTTTATGAGAGTGCATAGGTCATTTGTTGCAAATGTAAATAATATCAAGAAATTTGATAGTAAGGAAAAGAAACTATATTTCAGCGAAAATACCTATTGTCTAGTTTCTCGAAAAAATGTAGTTCCATTAAAAAATATCCTTAAAGAAGGATTTGTGGATATGTAAAAAATTACCGTTTGGTGTAAATTTAGTACTATTCAGTGCAAATTTCAAAAAAATCATAATATTTTGGCTATACTAACAACAGTTTTTAAGGAAAGGAGGATATGTTTTTTATAATGAAGGTTATGCGGAAAATTGTTGTTGGTTTAGTATTTTTATTAGGTTTTGTAATTAATTTTCATTTTGGAAATAACAATATTTCAGCTGATAACATCGATCGTTATATAGCTTATGTGGGACAATCACAGGATTCATATGGAATGCCAATTTATGTACAAAATTTAAGTACAGGAAAAGTTGATGTTGCTTATTGTATAAACGAATCAAAGAAATTACCTTACTCAGCAGTATATAACAGATTTGATGCAACGCCGGAACGATTGATGGCATTAGATAATCCACTGGTAGATAGGGAGCAGTTACCAGATATTATTAAAAGAATCATATACAATGGTTATCCATTGAATGCTACTAAGTTGCAAGGAAAACTATCCGACGGTGCTTTCAGAAGACTTACTCAACTTGCAATTTGGCATTATAGTGATTCATATAATGTAAATGAAAATGAATTAACACAAGAAGAAAGAATGGTATATAACGAATTGATACAAAGCGTCAATCCGGTACCAGTAAATCTAAACTTAAATATATATGTAAAGGATGACAGTACATATCAAGACTTGCTAGGGACAAGTTTTGGTCAATTACCTGAACATCCACAATTTAGTTCAAGTAATTCAGTTTCAAGTAGCTCGAGTTCGAAACCTTCAAGTTCTAGTTCCTCATCAAGCATTGAATCTTCAAGTTCAAGCATACCTAGTTCTTCCAGTTCGGTAACTAAGGCTGAGAGTACTTCTAGTTCCTCTTCGGTAAGTTCAAGTAGTTCGGTTTCTAGTAGCGTACCCCAGACTGAACCTTCAACTGTTAGCTCAAGTAGCTCTAGCTTAAGTAGTTCAAGCTCAGTGACAAAAGCTGAAAGTACTTCATCCAGTTCAAGTAGCTCAAATGAACAACAAGAATCAAGTTCCTCGTCTAGTATTCCAAGTTCAAGTAGCTTAAGTTCTGTAGAAAATTCTAATGTAAGTTCAACTTCCAGTGTAAGTAGTAACTCAAGTAGTGAGCAAACCTCCAAAGTCTCAAGCGAACAAAGCAGCTTATCTTCTTCAGAAATTAGTAGTGTACCATCTGTTGCGACATCTACAAGTAGTTCGAATTCTACTAATAATGAAAAGGTGATTCCTGTTGAGACAAGTTCAAGTTCGTCAAAGAAAGAATTAGTAAGTAAGAAAGTTAATTCATCGGTCAAAGTAGATAAGAAAAAAGATTTACCGCAGACAGGTGAGAAGCATAATGAAGTCTTATGGCTAAGCATACTAGGGTGTATAGTTCTTGCTGGTTCGCTTTGGATATTTGAAAGAAAATACAAATAAAGCTAATAGTTTCAAAAAAGAAATATATAATTTATTTATCCTGAATTAATACGTTTATCGTAAATATAGTAGAAATAGGCACTTTTCGTGAGTGCCTATTTTTGCTTTGAATATGCAATGGTTAAAATCCAATATAATTTGTTTTACACTATAATTGCATAATTAGAATTTACGTTCTATCAGAGTTCTATTTAAACCAGTCGATTTGAGAGGAGGGGTGCAAAAATTTTAATTTCATTTATTTAGATTGGAAAATTCTATTAACTAAAATATTATTAATTTTTCCGTCAAACTATAATGGCTAGAGTAAGGAAATTTATAAGGTTAAAGATATTCCCACAATTCCTGTTCATCCTAATTGCAGATGTGCGGTTGGTGCTTATTGGGTGGATGAGAAGAGTAATTTATATAAAGAAACTATAAAGAAAAATCTTGTTTTCGGGCTAGAACGTAAGAAAAAGAAATACAAACGTATAACCATCAACAAATAAAGCTTACGGCTGGCTTCAGAAAAAATGGTGGAAAAATTTGGCAAGATGATGGAACAGAAGCATATTTAAAGGTGAAAGGGGGGGGTAAACGCTGTTGCATTAAGTGAAGATCTTATAGCTTTAAAAAATAGACCAACTATAAGTGAAATATTAGAAAAACTGTATCACGTTGAACAATTTAAAGATGCAAGATAGACGTAACAAATATTTCTAGATATAAGGCTGAAATTGAAGCACAAAATTATTTGTTATCGGTAAAAAAGTTATATAATACACCTGAGGAAGAAATTTTAGAAACTAAGGCTAATTTACAATACCGGAAGGAGAAACTGGAAAATGAACGAAAGAAAAATTACTTATAAATTTTCAGCTCCTGGGCATACAGTTTTAATTGTAGATGAAGAATTACCTAAAGGAATATGGATTGGGGATAAAGTCGAAGCAGATAATTTAGTGTTTACTATTACAGGCATCCCTATTTCAGATAGAAATACGTTTATGGTAGATGAAACTGATAAGATAAATGTAAATCAAATTGTTGAGTTTTATAAAGCTTAAGCATTCACAATAAAAATTGTGGGTGCTTTTTATTTCGGAAGAATTATGAATATTTTTTGTTATAGGAGAAAGAAAAATGAGTGATTACAAATTAAGAATGAAACAAGAATATTTAGTACTAACAACTAGAATCAGTAAGTTACGTCGAATGATTGTAATGGCAAAAGCAGATAAGTTAGATTTTAAGTTAAGTTGTAAGCTTGAATTATTAGAAGAACAACTAGAGAAAATGGAAAAATATGCTTTATAGAAGCACGAGCAATTATTGAGGAAATTGAATTAATGAAAGGAGGATGGGGAAAAAAGTCTCATTTTTGTTTTGAATATGTAATGGTTAAAATCCAATATAATTTGTTTTGCACTATAATCGCATAATTAGAATTTACGTTCCATCTGAGATCCATTTAAACCAGTTGATTTGAGGAGGAATGCAAAAATTTTAATTTCATTAATGAGCAATCAAAAAAACTAAAAACTACAAGGAAATAATACAGCTAAACTTAATAGAAGGTTTAATATCTTAAGTATTAAGACAGCTAAGGTAGATGATATAATAAAATTAGAAGATGCCGAAGAGTACTTGAATTTGACTTTAGGAGTATTATTAAAGGGTGATTGCTATGATAGATGAAGATAGGAAGTTAATGGAGCTTCTTGAAGAACTTAGTGTTACGTATAAAGAATATGAAAATACGTTTGGAAAAGGAAGTTTAGATTATTGGCTAGGAGGACATGACCCCGTTTACCCTGATGTTAGGTCAATATCAAAAGAGATTTTCAAAATTCGTAAGGCTATCAAGAATAATAAGAAATTGCCAACGGTAGATGCTAAACTATGGAATAAGTTCAGATTCTAAAGAAAAATAGCTTGCACTTTTAGATTTTATGAAACGGTAGTGTTTAATTATGTTTGAAAATAAACAAAGATCAATATGGATGGATATTAATGATACAGATTGCTTGTCCCCTGAAGAGGAAAAGAATTGCTGAGAGGAAGAAAAGTGACCCTAAATTACGTAAGAGGTTAAAAGAATTTGATGACTATATGAAAGAGAATTATTTAAAGTAAAGCATTCATCATAAAAATTGTGTGTGTTTTTATTGTGGATGGAATTATGGATAACGAAAAATTTGTAGAATTATGCAAAAAAAGTGATTAAATATGCTAATAATCATTTGGATAAAATAGATGGTCCATATGTGTCAGTAACTTGGTCTTACGTTGCACAAAATATCTAAATTTAGAATATTAGATTTTAGAGGTGGAGATAGTCAAGAATTTTTTTCTGTATCCAATGATACTATTGCAAATATGAACGGAATGAAAGTAGTCCATGCCCAAGGAAAATCAACTATGACAGTAGGTAAAAGGCTTATTAAACAAGCAGAAAACGGAAAAGAGTATCTTCTTTCGGTTGGTCAACATGCTGCCATCATTAGAAGAACAAATGATGGTAAATTACAGTATTTAGAATTACAGGCACCAAGTGATCATATAATTGGTGGACGGCAAGAGTTTGAAGAACACCTTGGTATAAACATTAAGAGATAGATTTGGGTGTACAAAGAAATCATATAGTGGTCTAGAAAAAACTGAAGTAATGTTTGATCTTGAAAATTGTGATTTAAATACCAATGAATTTAAGTCATTATTAGGTTATCTTAATACTTCCGTGAATGAACAGCAGAAGGGGATAGGAGGAGATATCAAATGACATGGTACAAAAATAATAAAGGTGATAAAATTTGGTGGTTAGATAATGGGCCAAGAGTTAAAGGTAAAAGAATTTTTTCTTTTGACAAGGAAAAACAATTTAATTTATTTAGAGACTATCCACAAGCTTTAACAGACGAGGAAAAAGAAATTTTTGATAACGAAAATCCATATTGGGCTAATTTTTTTAAAGGAAAACCAATATTATAGTAAGTAATAGTGATGACAGTTAATTCTGTCTTTTTCTAAATAAGGAGAAAAAATAATGAGTGATTACAAATCAAGAATGAAATAAGAATATTTAGAACTAACAACTAGAATCAGTAAGTTACGTCGAATGATTGTAATGTCAAAAGCAGATAAGTTAGAATTTAAATTAAGTTGTAAGATTGAATTGTTAGAAGAGCAATTAGAAGCAATGGAAAAATATGCTTTGATATTAGAAACCAGAGCTATTATTGAAGAAATTGAATTAATGGAAGAAGAGCTTTAGATGAAGCTCTTTTTTTCTGCCTTTTTCCTGCTTGCAGGCATTAAAGAACAACTGAGTACTCTTTCAAGGCTCTAACTGCAAGAAAAAAGGAGTTTTTGTGATGGATAATGAAAATCAAGAAGTAGAAAACGAAGACAATACCGGTAAAGTTGCTAACACAGTTGAAAAACTTCAAAAACGTTTAGGTAAATTAACTGGTGATAAGTACGACTTGGAAGAAGAATAAGGTTAAAAAAGAGAAAAGGTGTTAAAGATAAGGTTTACACAATGATACAAGAGCGTGACATTGAATTTTATGTTGACCGTCGAGATGCTGGTGAAACTAATCAAGAATTATATAATTTATTCCTACGAATGTTTGAGATATGCGATTCTCAAACTTTTTTTGTAAAAAAATACCGATTAGAACTTCATAAACTAATCGGCATAAGTTAATTATTAGAATGTAGCAGTATCTGGATCAGTTGCTAAATGAGTAACTCCACGTAATCCATCTAATTTCTTCATTTCATCATCAGTCAATTCAAAATCAAAAATATCAGTATTAGATTTAATATATTCAGCATGAACAGATTTTGGAAGTGGAAGGAAACCATGTTGCAATGACCAGCGAAGTAGAACTTGAGGTACGCTATGATTGTGAGCTGCAGCAATTTCAGCAACTAATTCATTACGCAATAAATCACCAGTACCTAAAGGACTATAAGCTTCATTTAAAATATCGTGTTCCTTATTAGCAGCTAGTACATCTGGTTGAAGATCACTAGGATTTAAGTAGTTTTGGTTAACTGCAGGAACGATATTAGCAGTCTTCAATAATTCCTCTAGGTGATGTCTACGGAAATTGGAAATACCAATTGCACGAATTTTGCCAGCTTTGACTGCTTCTTCCATAGCTTGCCAACTTTCAGCATTTAACTCTGCCCAATGTTCACGAATTGCTACTGGATTTGGCCAATGAATTAAATATAAGTCTAAATAATCAGTATCTAGTCTTTGTAAGCTTAAATCAATAGCCTTTTTTGTAGCTTCATAACCGTGAGAATCGTTCCAAAGTTTAGTTGTCAAGAAAATATCATGACGGTTAATACCGCTTTCTTTGATACCTTGGCCTACACTAACTTCATTGCCATAAGCTGCCGCTGTGTCAATATGACGATAACCAACTTCAAGTGCAGTTTTTACAGATTCACGAGCAACCTCGCCATCTGGAGTTTGCCATGTACCGAAACCGACAACAGGAATCTCTACACCATTATTTAATTTATATGTGTCTGTTAATGCCATTTTAATACCTCCATAAATAAGTAATCGCTTTTATTATATACCTTACTATTAGTAAGTAGCAAATGATATGCCTTGATAGAAAAAGAAAAACATCTTGACTGTAGTATTCTACAACCGAGATGTTTATTTTCAATCATTTTTAACTATGTTATTTCCTATATATAATAGGAAGAGATTATAAAATAATTGCACCTAAAATACCAGATATAATACTCATTATTACTACCGCACCGAACATGTAACTAACGCTCTTCCATGAAAATGCTGGTTTAATGAGTGATAATGATACAATACTCAAAGCGGGTAGGGCAATGATTAAAGTACCTACAAAAGCTGGAGCAAGGCCAAGAGCTAGTAAAGTTTGGATAATTGGAATTTCACCAGCAGTTGGAATAACAAATAAAGTACCTAAAATAGCTAAACCAATAACTCCTAGAATAGGATTATTACTTAAATTTGCAACAGCAGGGAAAATCAATCCTTGGAAACATCCCAAAATAAATACTATAACAACGTAAGCAGGGATACTTTCAAGCATTAATTTACCGAGAGCTTCGAGCCAGCGTGTGAATAGTGATTTATCATCATATTCTATTGGATCAAACATTTTATTGTCAGGAACATTAACCATTTTTTCTTTAGCAACTTTGCTAATGAACCAAGAAACCAATAGAACAACAATAATACCCATAATTAAACGGAAAATAGTATAATTCCATCCTAAGACAAATCCCATAAATATTAAAGTAGCGGGATTTAACAATGGATTAGCTAAAAAGAATGAAACAACACTCCTAGTAGAGGCCTTTGAACGCTTTAAACCGACAGCAACGGGAGCTGTACAACATGTACACATCATTGTAGGAACACCCATTAGCATAGCCCAAAAAGAGTTACTAAATTTATCTCCACCCATGTATTTTCTAATAGTGCGAACTGGTAGTAAAACTTGAACGAGAGAACCAACTAATAAAGCAACAATAAATGCTTTGTAAATAGCTAAAAAATAAGCTTTAGTAAAGTTCCAGCCCAGTGAGAGTGAAAACCAAGGTAACGCTTTCCCCAGATGGCCGTTACCGACAATCGCATTACCTATGTTATGTGTGCTTGCTGCAACAAATGATTTTTGAAAATATGGAACCCATTTTGCATAAAGCAAGCCAAGAACTAAAACTACAATAAAGAGTAAACTGAGTAAAATTTGTCTACTATGGTGAGTCTTAGAATCTAATTGATGTTGCATAAAAAAACTCCTTCTTTCTACTTACAAATTGTAAATTAATTATTTCAAAATAATTATATCACAATAATTTTAAAATTGTTCAATAAATAACAAACAAATCAAAAAAATTGTTTTATTAAATTCTTAAAATTAAATTAAAAATATCTATCTATTAGCATAACTTAAATGATGAGAAGGTATAATTTGAAACATTAGAAGTGATGAACAAGTTATACCGAAGAAAATAGAAACAAGTGCTATCCATCCTTGGATAGAGAACATAGCAGTGTATACCAATCCGTTTGATACTAAACAACCTTTGGCTAAGCCAGCACCAAATCCCATTAAAATACCACCAATAAATGCTTTAAATAAAGTTTTTCCATCGCTACCTTGTAATTTAAATTCACCATTTCCTAATGAACAAACAAAAGATCCTAATACAATTCCAACGGTAAAGTACATTCCCCAAGAAATTGACATTCCATTTGAAGTTAGAAAAGTTAGCCACGAAGAGAGAGGACCAGTAATTGAAAAGCCACCATAATCATGTGCTAAATAGTTTGATAGAAAGGCAAATCCTGCAACGATACCAATAATAACTGCTGCCCAGAGAGTGTCTAGTCTTCTTTCAAAAATGATATTACGTAATCCAGTGTAATTGTAAGGAACATTAAAAGAAGGTTTATTCTTTTTTAATGTAGAAGACATAGCTATAAATGTAACAACTAGAATTGCGAGAATAATATATATCGCAAAAGGTTGTAAAGTTTGAGCCATAGTATCTTGGTGAACAGTTATATTTTGTAAAGGTGCAGTTATATTAGAGAGTAGACCATTATTTACGGAAGATACAGTAATAATAAAGCTCAACATGGTAATTAAACCAGTGATTCTACCATCTCCGACTTTGACAAGAGCAGTTGAAATACAACCACTCGAAGCAACGGCGCCTATTCCAAAAATAAATCCACCTATTATCATGGCTATTAAAGAATAATTAGGATAATCAGCAGCAGGCATAATTCCTAATTTTATTAACGAGAAAAAAATTCCTGCTTGGATAAAAATAATCAGTAAAACAGAAATAAGTCCTGAGATATTTTTTTCTAAAGTTATATCCCTAAGACCACCTGCAATACAATAATGGCTTCTTTTTAGAAAAAATCCAAATAGAAAACCAAATAAAATCCCAAAAGAGGTTAACATAGCATATCCCACCTTAAAATAAAAAACAATTATAAACATTTTTCATTATAAAGATAAAAAATAAATTATCAAGATTTTTTAGAAAACGTTTCACAAAAAAATAAAAAGGTGTATAATCCTAAGTGAAAATTAACACAAAAAGGTGTGAGGAATTATGAATTATAAGCTTGATACAAGCGGTAAAGACTGTCCAATTCCTTTAATGGAGCTGAAAAAGTCGATTGAAGGTAAAAATGAAGGAGATGTTATAGATTTAACTTTCACTTGTCCGGAAGCCGTCAATAATATTCCGGAATATTGTGAAAAGAATAATTATAACATTAAAGAATTTACTAAGAACAACAATAGTTGGAATATTAAAGTTGAAATTTAAAGGAGAAAAGGTAAATGAAAAAGTCGTTAATAGTTTTAGGTTTGGCTGCATCTTTATTTATGGGGGCATATAGTAGTGTAAGTGCCGATTGTAAAACCGGTAATAGTTCAACAACGGTGGCTAAGCCTGCTGCAGAAAAGGATAAGTTAGTAAAAGACTCTCAAGAAGTTACTGATAATACATACTTTGTAAACGCTAAGTGGGTAAAGGATCAAATTAAAAATAATCCTAAAACAGTAGTGCTCTCTGTTGCTTATGGAAAAGTTCCAGGTTTCTCAAAGGGCCATGTTCCTACTGCAATGCAATTCAGCACAAATAATATCGAAAGTGAAAAAAATCACTGGAATATTTTAAGTCCCGAAGCTTGTCGTAAAGCTTTTACAAAATATGGTGTTACTAAAGATACTAACTTGATAGTTTATTCACCAGACGTAATGGCTGCATCTAGAGTTGCTTTTGTAGCATATTGGTTAGGTGTAAAAGATGTAAAAATTATGGATGGGGGCCTACAAGCTTGGAAAAATGCAGGTTATAGTCTAGAAAAGAAGTCAACTGAACCAAAGAAAGTTGATAGTTTTGGTACAGATAAAGTTGCTCATCCAGAAGTTTTAATTTCTACACCAAATGATTTATTGAAGGACGAAAAGGCTAATAAGGATATGGTATTAGTAAGTACACGTTCTAAGAAAGAATATATGGGAAATATTAGTGGATACAACTACATCAAGAATACTGGAGAAGTAAAGGGTGCAGTATACGGTAAGATTAGTAAAACTAGTGGTGATGTAGCTTATCTAACAAATGATGATAAGACAATGAAAAATCCAGCAGAAGAATTGAAGTATTGGAAAGACCACGGTATTACGCCTGATAAAGAAGTGGTATTTTATTGTGGTACAGGATGGAGAGCAACTGCTGCATTCTTCTTAGCTAAAGAAGAGGGATACAATAATGTTAAGATCTATGATGGTGGTTGGTACGATTGGGATAAGAGTCATCAAAAAGATCCTAAGAAGTATCCTGTTCAAAAAGGAACACCAGGTACATCAAGTTATAAAGTATATGCTGGAAATGAAGCATCTAGATAATTGATAGAATAAATAAGAAACAATTTATCGATTTTGTATCATTATAATCGATAAATTGTTTTTTTTATTTTTATATAGAAAAAGAAAAACCGGAGTTAACTTGTAACTCCGGCTCATAATTGGCTTATAACCTTTTCATTATCTATATGGCGGGAAAGTGTAGGAATCGAACCTACCCAAGAAGCTCTTAACTCCTCATACTGGTTTTGAAGACCAGAGGGAACACCAGAACCCATCCATTCCCGTTCAATATAATAGCATAATATGTGAATTATTGCAAATTATAACATTTAAAAATTACATTGAAATATTTTTTGATAGTGATATAATTAACATTCAATATTGAGAAAACGTGTACATTTACCCTATATGTGGAATATTAATACTTACTAAAATAATATATATGTTACTCAATATTGCAATTAAACTTATAGAAGTTAGGAGGAAATTCTATGTCAATTTCAGTTGAACAAGCTAAAGAACATGCTAAGGATCCAGCAGTTCTTTGCTGTAGAAGAGAGGCAGGAAAAGTTCTGGAAGCTGCCGATTTTGAAGACCCAACTTTGTTTGATGACTATGTTAGTTCAGGACTTTTAGAAATACCTGAAGATACGTTAACTATTGAACAAGCATTGGGTGCAACATTAAATACTACTACAGATGCATTAAATCCTTTAGTTCCTGGTATTGTAGATAATATTCAGGGAAATGAAGAAGCATCTGAAAGTGATAAGGACGAAAATGTTGAAGAAGAAACACCAGTTGTAGCAGAAGCTAACAATGAAGTAGTAAATTCAACATCATCAAATGGTACATTCCATTTAAGAATCGCTAAAGGTGAAGGTATTGATTTAGAAATACCTTTGGATGTATTAAAAAAAAACGCAGCTAACTCAGTTGTAGATGTCCCCAAGGCGGAAACAAGTGCTGATGTAACTAATAAAGATGTTGCAGAAGATGAAGAATCAGCAGAAGATACTAAAGTTGTTCGTACTCTAACTAAAAAATACTTCAAAGTAGATGAAGTTAAATTTGGAGACACAACAAAGTTTGATGGAACAACACTTTACTTACGTAATCCTAAAGAACTTTGCAAAGAAGCTGTTGATACTGAAGAAATCGTTAAGGATATGGAAATCGAAATTATCACACCTGATGATTATTCCAACTATAGTAACACTATTATGGATGTTCAACCAATCGCTACAAAAGAAGGAGATAGTGATTTGGGCGTAGGCGTTACAAAAGTTGTGGATGGTGCTGTAGTAGTACTCACAGGTACTGATGAAAATGGTGTCCAAGTTGGTGAATTTGGTTCTTCAGAAGGTCCATTGAATGAAAATATTATGTGGAATCGTCCTGGTGCAGTTGATAAAGGCGAAATCATGATTAAGATTGATGTTGTTATCGAAGCTGGAACTAATCGTGAACGTAAAGGACCTTTAGGAGCACATTTAGCAGCAGATTACATTACACAAGAAATTAGAGAAGCGCTAAAAGATGTTGATGATAGTTCAGCAGTTAAAACTGAAGAATTTGTTCAAAAACGTCATCCTAAGCAAAAGAGAGTATTAATTGTAAAAGAAATCATGGGTCAAGGTGCAATGCACGATAATTTGATTATGCCTGTGGAACCAGTTGGTACTCTTGGTGCAAAGCCAAATGTTGACTTAGGTAACTTGCCAGTTGTATTAGCTCCAACGGAATTATTAGATGGTGGTGTACATGCTTTAACATGTATTGGACCTGCTTCTAAGGAAACCTCAAGACATTACTTCAGAGAACCTTTGGTAGAAGAAGCAATGGCTGATGAAGATATTGATTTAGTTGGTATTGCATTAGTCGGTTCACCTCAAGAGAATGTTCAAAAATTCTACGTTTCTAAGAGATTAGGTATGATGGTAGAAGCTATGAATTTAGATGGTGCTATTGTTACAACAGAAGGATTTGGTAATAACCATATCGACTTTGCTTCTCACATCGAACAAATTGGTGAAAGAGGAGTAGATGTTGTTGGAATGACATATGCTGCTGTCCAAGGACAATTAGTTGTTGGTAATAAGTATATGGATGCAATGGTAGATAATAACAAATCTCGTCAAGGTATTGAAAACGAAATTCTTGAAAACAATACTCTATCACGTGAAGATGCTATCAGAGCTTTAGCAATGTTGGAAACAAAGATGGCTGGTGGATCAATTAAGAAACCTGAACGTCAATGGAATCCAAATGTTAAGCAAAACAATATTGAAATTATTGAAAAAGAAACCGGTAAGAAGATTGACTTAGTTGAGAATGAACAATCTCTACCAATGAGTAAGAAGCGTCGTGAAATTTACGAAAAGGATGCTCAATAGTATGGAAGAACAAAGTACAGGATTTGACAAATTGAAATATGCCTCAACCGAGAGAGTATGGGAGGGCATAATAATAGAATTGACAGATGCGAGTGTCATAATTGATCTTAAAGGACGTCTAGGTAGACTAGAAATTCCTAATAGAATGATTATTAGTGATTATGAGTTGAAAGTCGGTCAGGAAGTAGCATTCTTAATGTCATATCCCGAAGTTTTGGATAGTGAACCTAATCAAAAATATTTAGGAGCACTAAATGCATACCATAAAAAAATGAAAGAAATAAAAGAAAAGCAAAGGAGAGATAAAAATGAGTCTTAAGAAATATGATGGACTACAATCCGAAATATTTGTACCTATTACTCCTACGCCAGTGTGGGCTCCAGTTAAAAAGAAGCTAAAAGACATGACTGTAGCAATTGTAACTGCTGCTGGTGTACATTTGAAATCAGATAAACCATTTAATTTAGCTGGTGATACTTCATATAGAGCAGTACCTTCAACTGCAACTGATGATGAATTGATGGTATCACATGGTGGTTATGATAACACTGATGTTAACAGAGATATTAACTGTATGTTCCCAATTGATAGATTAAGAGAACTTGCAGAGGAAGGATTTATTAAGGATATTGCGCCAAACATGTATACATGTATGGGTGGTGGTGGAGACGTTAAAGTCTTTACTGAAGAAACTGGTCCAGAAATTGCCCAAAAATTATTGGATGAACATGTAGATGCTGTCGTAATGACTGCTGGTTGAGGTACCTGTCATAGAACTGCCGTGATCGTGCAGAGAGCTATTGAATCAGTTGGTATCCCAACAATTATTATTGCAGCCTTACCTCCAGTAGTACGTCAACAAGGATCTCCTAGAGCTGTTGCTCCTCGAGTTCCTATGGGGGCTAACGCCGGAGAACCACACAACGTCGAAATGCAAACAGGTATTTTGAAAGATACGTTAGAGCAATTAGAAAAATTAGATTCCCCAGGTAAGATTGTGCCACTACCATATGAATATATAGCAAATATATAGTTATATTGGAAGTGTTATTATGTCAGATGATATTTTAAAAATCAGAGAATTCCATGTAAAAGATGTAGTTTTTGGAGATGGATACTCTTTTAAGGATAGTGTTTTAACTATACCTCAGAGTGTAAATTTTGATTTACCTAAAGAAATATTGTCGATAAATATTAGGATAATAAAAAAAGATAATCGTCATTTAAAGGTTAACTCTATTATGGATATTATACCTATATCTACTAAAGTTAGTGGGAAGATAGGGACTGGAGTTTCCCATACATTGACAGGTGTAGAGGTTATGTTGACTGGTGCTTCAGCAAGTGGTATCCAAATTCATGACTTTGGATCTTCCGATGGATATTTAGATGAAAAAATGGTTTTTGGAAGAAACGGTACGCCTGATGAGGATGACATTATCATAGGCCTAGATGTTATAACTGCTGAAGATTATAGTCTAGATCGTGCAGTTATCACTAAAATTTTTGAATTGGTTGATGATTTTATACAACCTATTCGAAAGATTTTGAAAGTAACTAATGGACGTTATGCTGATTATGTAGGTGAATATAGGAATAATGTTTCAAATGGTAAACCTAAAGTAGTAGTTATTAAACAAGTTTCTGGGCAAGGTGCTATGTATGACAATATTTTATTTCCTAATGAGCCTTGTGGTATAAAAGGTGGAGTTTCGATTATTGATATGAATAACTTTCCAACAATAGTAACTCCAAATGAGTACCGTGATGGCATAATACATGCATTGGTTTAATTAGATGGAAGTGATGTTTTATGGGTGTTGGTCCTTCAACTAAGGAAACTACATTACATCATTATCATGATCCGTTAGTAAAAGTTTTTGGCGATGATCCAGATATTGACTTTCAAGGTGTTGTTATAGTGGGAACACCTCAAGACAACAAGTTAAAAGAGGAAGTTGGATATAGAGTTGCTAAATTCTTAAAAGCTATGAGAACTAATGGTGCAGTAATTTCTGCTGACGGATGGGGAAACTCTGATGTGGATTTTATGAATACTATTGAATCTATAGGTGATGAAGGTATCTCAATTATTGGATTAAAATTTATTGGAACTCAAGCAACATTTGTTGTATCAAATGAATATACACCATATGTTTTAGATATAAATAAATCTGAAAAGGGTATAGAAACAACAGTTGTTGGGGAAAATAATTTAGATGAACGAGATGCACATAAAGCCTTAGGATATTTAAAGCTTAAAATGCGTTCAGATGGTAATTCCTGATGAACTACGAAGAAGGTAAGGTTTATGAGATTATCACAAATGTTGAATGTGATTGATTCCCATACAGCAGGAGAACCAGCAAGAATTGTTGTTGGTGGAATTCCTGTTTTAAAAGGGAAAACAGTTGCTGAAAAGAAACAATATTTGATTGATCATAAAGATAATTTAAGAAAATCTATCATGCTTGAACCTAGAGGACACAATGCAATGTTTGGAGCATTTTTGATCCCAGCTACAAGTGATGAAGCAGATTTCGGCATTATCTTTATGGATACTGGTGGATATTTAAATATGTGCGGCCATAATACTATTGCTGCAGTTACAGCTATAGTAGAGACTGGAATGGTTGACATAGATGAAGACACCAGGGAAAAAGATGTCACATTAGAAACACCAGCCGGTTTGGTGCATGCAACAGCACATTTAGATTCTCCATATCATGTGAAGAATGTATCGTTTAGAAATGTACCTGCATTTCTATATAAGAAAGATGTAATTGTTGATGTTCCAGATGTTGGTAAAGTAAAAATGGACATTTCATTTGGTGGTAGTTTCTTTGCAATATTAGATATAGAGCAGTTAAATGAAACTATTGATAGTAGTAATGCAGAGAAACTTGATAGCATCGGAATGAAGATCCTAAAGGCTGTTAATGAACAAGTAAAAGTTCAGCATCCTACTTTAGATTATATCAACACGGTTGATCTGGTAGAAATGTACAGCAAGCATCCTCAATCTGAAGATGCAACTATGCAAAATGTAGTAGTTTTTGGTGATGGTCAAGTTGATCGTTCTCCTTGTGGTACAGGTACTAGTGCTAAATTAGCAACTTTATTTGCTAAAGGAGAAATAGGCATTAACGAAAAGTTTGTTTACGAGAGCATCTTAAACACTGAATTTACCGGAAGAGTTATAGAAAAGGTAAGTATTGGTGGTGTTGATGCAATTACACCCGAAATTACAGGTTCAGCATATATCACAGGCTTCAATACACTATTATTCGATCCTAGTGATCCGTTAAGTAATGGTTTCGAATTGAAGTAAGGATGTGATTAAATGAATCTGGTATTAATAATTCAAATAATTTTAGGAATATGTTTAGTATATTTTACAATTATTTGGTTGAAAGATTTAATTAAAAATAAAAATAAGTTAAATGATGGCAATTTACTTTTATCTGGTGTGATAGGTTTTGTTACTAACTTTTTTGACACATTAGGGATTGGTAGCTATGCACCAACTACAATGCTACTAAAACTAACTAAGTATGTGAAGAATGACAAGTTATTGCCAGGTACTTTGACAATTGCTTGTTCAATTCCTGTCTTAACAGAAGCTTTTCTTTATATCAATACTGTAAAAGTAGAAGCAGCAACTTTGCTATCATTAATTATTGCTGCAGCAGTGGGCTCGTTTTTAGGATCTAAGTTTATTTCTCGTATAGATGAAAAGAAAATACAAGTAATGATGGGCTTTGCGTTGATTATAACCGCAATTTTAATGTGTTTATCTAATACCGGTGTTTTAGCAAGCTTAGGTAATGGAAATGTTGCAGTTGGTTTAACGGGATGGAAACTATTTATTGGTATATTAGGCAATTTTATATTAGGTGCTTTGATGACAGCCGGTATCGGCTTATATGCACCTTGTATGGCAATGGTTTACTTACTAGGTTTGTCGCCATTAGTAGCCTTTCCGATAATGATGGCATCCTGCGCAGTTTTAATGCCAGTTGCAAGTAGAGAGTTCATAAAGGATGGTAATTACAATAGAAATGCTACTATTGGAATTACTATCGGTGGTATATTAGGTGTATTTGTCGCAGTTACTCTTGTTAAGAGTATGAGTTTAACTTTACTAACATGGTTAGTCATAATTGTGTTAATCTATACGGCAATTACAATGCTTATGCAAGGATTTAAAAAAGAAGCATAATGTTTGAGGGGCTCTTTATTACATATATTATTGATATGTAATAGAGGCCCTTCGTGTATATATAGTTAGAAAAAGCGAAAGATATGTGATAATTTATGAAAAATAAAAAGAAAATAAGTCTTTTTTCAGGTGTTATGCTAGCTTTGAGTTCGCTAATAGGTTCTGGATGGTTATTTGGTTCAGAACAAGCGGCTAAAGTGGCAGGACCAGCCGCAATAATATCTTGGATTATTGGGGCAATAATAATGATGGTTATTGCTTTTAACTATGTAGAATTAGGAACAATGTTTCCTGAAAGTGGAGGAATGAGTAGGTTTGCTCAATATAGTCATGGTTCATTTTTAGGTTTTATTGCAGCATGGGGTAATTGGGTTTCTTTGATTACCTTGATTCCGATAGAATCAGTTGCTGCAGTTCAATATATGAGTTCATGGCCATGGTCTTGGGCAAACTGGACAGCTAAATTCTTTCATGGAAGTAGTATAACAACACAAGGATTATTAATGGTGTACTTATTTATGATTGTATTTACACTTATTAATTTTTGGTCCGTTAGAATTTTAACGAGATTTACAAGTTTAATCTCTTTCTTTAAATTGATAGTTCCGACGTTAACTATAATTGTTTTACTAGTTGAGGGATGCCATCCTGGAAATTTTGGTCATAGTGTTTCTACATTTATGCCTTATGGGACAAGTTCGATTTTTGAAGCAACGACTGTTTCTGGAATTATATTATCGTATGATGCATTTCAGACTGTTATAAATATGGGTGGAGAAATGGAGAAACCAGAAAAAAATATTCTACGTGGGATAGTAATTTCTTTAACCATTACCGCTCTAATTTATATCATGTTGCAAGTTACATTTATAAGTAGTGTAGACCCAAGATTGATTGCTAGTGTAGGTTGGAAAGGGATAAGTTTTACATCTCCATTTGCTGATATTGCAATTCTATTGAATTTAAATTGGTTATCCATATTACTATATACAGACGCCTTTGTTTCACCATTTGGAACAGGAGTAGCATTTGTAGCAACATCAGCTCGTACTTTGTCTGCAATGACTAAAAATGGTACAGTTCCTCCAGTTTTAGGAAAGTTAAACAAAAAATACGGTATACCTAGATATGCGATGGCAGCAGATTTAGGCTTAGCGATGATATTAGTCTTTTTCTTTAGAGATTGGAGTAAATTAGCTACAGTTGTATCAATATCAACTTTTATAGCCTACTTAACAGGGCCGGTATCTGCTGTAGCACTTAGAAAACTTCGTCCAAACTTTAAGAGACCATTTAAATCAAATTGGCTATATATTTTAGCTCCAGTTTCTTTTGTACTTACAAGTATGGTTATATACTGGGCAATGTGGCCAACAACTGTAGAAGTAATTTTTGTTGTATTACTAGGACTACCACTTTATTTCTATTATGAATCTAAAAATATGCGAACTACATGGAAAGAACAATTACATGGTGGTTTGTGGATGGTAGTATATTTAATTTTCATCTCACTAATGTCATATTTTGGTAGTAAAGGATATGGTGGGAATAACACGATAAAATATCCAATGGATTTTGTAATAGTTATAATAGGATCATTAATTATTTATGCGTGGGCAGTTGCAAGTAGAATAGATAATCCAGATTTAGATGATGCGGAAAAATTAAATAATACTGTAAAAAGTGAAAATTAAAAATTACATTAAAAAATTTTTATTTATATATATGAGTAGTAGTGTTAAAATGATAGCGTAAACATAATTGATATTAGGAAGTGTATGTAGTTATGAGAAAAGTAGATGCTTTAGGGTTGGAATGTCCTATTCCAGTTGTAAAAACTAAGAAAGCTTTGGAAGAAGAAGATGTTGTTGAAGTTTTGGTAGATAACGATACATCTGTAAAAAACTTAGAAAAAATGGCTAAACAAAAGGAATATGGCTTTAAAGTTGATAAAGAAGAAAATCATTATAAGATAACGATATCTAAAAATAATGATACTAAAACAACAGTTGAAGAAAAACATAAAAATGAAAAAATTATGAAATCAACAATAGAAGATATAACATTTGAATCGCCTAAAGGATATATTGTAGTTATTAACACAGACAGTGTTGGTCATGGTGATGAAAAATTAGGAAAAATTCTTTTAAAGAGCTTCATTTATTCATTAACGGGCCAAGATGTCTTACCAGAATACATTCTCTTATATAATGGTGGAGTAAAACTAACCGTTGAAGATTCAGATTCTTTCCAAGATTTAAAAGATCTTGAAGAAACTGGGGTTAAAATTATGTCTTGTGGTATTTGTCTTGACTACTACGATTTGAAAGATAAGATGAGTGTTGGTGAAGTTACAAATATGTTTAGAATTGTAGAATTAATGAGAACTGCAAATAGAGTTGTAAGACCATAATTTAATAATTTAGATAAAAGATGAGAATTTATTTTTTTAAAAGTCTCATCTTTTAGTCTATAAAACATATGCTCGAGGTGACTAGATTTGAAAAAACAACCTTTTACAATGATAGTATTCAATTCTACTCATGCAGCTATAGAGGCTAGTGAGATTTTAAAAAATAATAAGCAGGTTAATAGAATTGTTAATACACCTGGAAAAATTGAGAATGGATGTGGATTAAGTATCTATGTAAATGATACGGATATCGATAAGATTACAGAACCCATTCAAAGTTTTTTGGATGATAAAAAGGTAAAAGCTATTTATAGCGGTGAAAAAGAGGGGCTATCAAGAAGTTATACATTAATTAAGGAGATTTGATGATGGGAATCATATTAGCTACGGCAGGACATGTGGATCATGGTAAAACAACTTTAATAAAGAAATTAACAGGTATAGACACAGATACTACAGAAGAAGAAAAGAAGCGAGGTTTAACAATAAATTTGGGCTTTGCTCATTTAAAACTTCCAAATAAAAGTACAATTGGAATTGTAGACGTTCCAGGACATGAAAAATTTTTAAAAAATATGCTTTCTGGTTTATCAGGTATAGATGCAGCTTTATTAGTAGTTGATCCTAATGAAGGTGTTATGCCACAAACTATTGAACATGCAAGAATACTATTATTACTTGGTGTAACTAAGTTTATAGTTGTAATTACTAAAGTAGATACAGTTGATAGAGATATGGTAGAGCTAGCTCACGAAGATATTGAAGAAAACTTTAGTGGAACACCGATTGAAAAAGCTGAGTTCTTTGATGTAGATGCAGTAAGTGGTACGGGAGTAAATGACTTGGTTCAAGGAATACAAAAAGTATGTTCTAGTATCGATAATGCAGATATTTCTGGTTATCCACGTTTGAATATCGATAGAGCATTTTCTTTAAAGGGTATTGGAACAGTTGTTACAGGTACTTTGCAAGATGGGAATCTATCTTTAGATGATAAATTGGTCTTATATCCTCAGAAAAAAGAAGTAAGTATTAAAAATATTCGTGTATATGAAGGAAATACAACTTCTGCACAATATAGTACAAGAACTGCGTTAAATATTGCTTTGCCAGCTGAAACTTTTCGTCGTGGTGATGTGCTTGCAACACCAAACACTATAGAAGTTGTTGATAGGATAAATGTAGTATGTGATATTCTTTCGATACCAGATTTGGATTTAAAATTAAATGATAGAGTACGTGTATATATGGGATCTAAAGAAGTTTACGGAAGAATATATCCGTTAGGTAAAAATGAGATTATACCTGGGGAAACAAATTTCTTACAAATAAGATTGGAAGATAATATAGCTGTAAGATATCAAGATAAATTTATTTTAAGAAGTTATTCTCCTATTAAGGTGATAGGTGGAGGAAGAGTATTGGAAATGAATCCTACTAATAAGCGTAGATTTGACTCTGATACACTTAAGCGACTAGAAATAAGATTAGAAAATAAATGTACAGATGTAATTTTAGAATATTTTATCAGCAACAATATAATAACTGTAGATAAAAATCATTTGAGTAAATACTTCAATTATTCAATGGAAAAAGTACAGAATGCGCTAGATGAATTGGTATCAAAAAAACATTTAGTAAAATTTGGTAATGAATACCTGGTAATAGATGTTATAGAGAATAAAAATAAAGAAGTATTGGAATTTTTAGATCAATATCATGGAAAGTATCCACTAAGAAAGGGTATAGCACTTGCCGAAATTAGATCTAAATACTTTAAAGAGTATACTGAAAGTGATTTTGAAAATTTTGTTAATTTCAATATTGAAGAAAAAATTCTGAAAAAAGAAGGTTCTTTGTTATCTAGATTCGAATTTAAAGTTGAATTAAATAATTATCAAAAGAAGAATGTAGATTACTTACTAGGAATTTTAGATAAAGAGCCATTTATTCCACAAAAGATAAATGATGTAGCTAATAGTGAGAAGTTAAAAGAATTAATTTTTATTTCTCCTAATGATTACTTTGTAAATCTAGATAATGAATTTGTTCTAAGTAAAAAAGCATTTTTGAAATTAGAGCAGAAGATTATTGATTATATTAATAAGAACGAAAAATTAAGTTTAGCAGATTATCGTGATATTACTAATTCTAGTAGAAGGTATGCGATGATTGTTCTTGAAAAAATGGATAGCTTAAATATCACCGCAAGAAAAGAAAACTATCGTGTGTTAGGGGATAAGGCAAATGTACTTTGATAATGCTGCTACGACAGTGGTAAAACCTACACAGGTTGCTGAGGCAATGTTCAAGGTAATTAGCAGTCAAAAATATGGGAATCCTTCTAGAGGATCACATGAATATGCTATTAATTCTTTGAGTGTTGTTAATAAATGTCGACAAAATATTAGAAGATTGTTTGGGTTACGCGAAGAGGATGAAGTGGTATTTACAGCAAATGCGACAGAAGCTCTCAATATAGCTATTAAAGGAACTTTATCTGAAGGAGATCATGTTTTGGCAACTGTACTAGATCATAATTCAGTTTTGCGACCAATATATCAATTAGAAAAAATTGGTGTTGAACATGATTTTATTGGTTTAAAAGATGGAGTTCTGGATTATGAGCAACTAGAAGAAAAAGTGAAATCAAATACTAAAGTTTTGATATGTACTCATGCTTCCAATGTGACAGGAGAATTACTAGACATTAAGTTGCTAAGTGATTTCTGTAAGAAACATAAACTAGCATTTATTCTAGATGCGTCACAAACAGCTGGAGTTATTCCAATTAATATGTTGGAACAAGACATAGATATTCTTTGTTTTACAGGGCATAAGTCCTTATATGGGCCACAAGGAATAGGTGGATTATGTTTCAAAGAGGGAATAGAAATTGATCCTCTAATTACAGGGGGGAGTGGAATAGATTCATTTAATCACTCTCAGCCAAATGTATATCCTGAAAAATTAGAAGCAGGAACGTTAAATGTAGTAGGAATTGCAGGTTTAAATGAAGGTATTGAGTATATTTTAAATAAGGGAATTGAAGATATACGAAAAATAGTAGCTACTAATGTTAATAGATTTATAGATGCACTTGAACAAATGGATAATATCATTCTTTATACACAAAGAAAACGACCAGTTGCGGGGGTAGTATCTCTAAACATTGGAAATATTGATTCCGAAACTATAAGTGATGTGTTGGTAGAGGATTTTGATATAGCTATTCGTCCAGGGGCTCATTGTGCTCCTTTAGTACATAAAGCTTTAGGAACTGAGAAACAAGGAATTGTAAGGTTCTCATTTTCTAGTTTTAATACGATTGAAGAAGTTGACTTTGCGATTAATGCAATCAAAACAATAGTAACAGAGGTAGATTAGATGAATAATTCAGTACAATTAGTTTTAAGGCAGATTCCGTCAGTGAACAAAATTTTGCAAGATTCAGTAATGAAGAGCATAATAGCTGACTATGGAGAGAAACTAGTAAAAATCTCCATAAATTCAGTATTAGGAGAAATAAAATCTAATATTTTAAATGGATTAGTAGATAATATTCCTAATTATGATGATATTGTGAATCAGATAAAAGTTGAAGTTAATAGTAAAGCATTACCATCTTTGAGAAAAGTGATTAATGGTACAGGAATTATTCTCCATACGAATCTTGGCAGAGCATCTTTGCCAGAAAGTGTACTAAATCAGATGCAGAGAATAGCTAGTGGGTATTCGAATTTAGAATTTGATTTAGAAACAGGAAAACGTGGGAGTAGGTATGCTCATGTAGCAGGTCTGATAAGTAAAATAACAGGTGCCGAAGATGCGGTTGTTGTTAATAATAATGCTGCTGCTGTTATGTTAGTGTTGTCAACCTTAGCTTCTAAGGGCGATGTGGTTATTTCAAGAGGTGAATTAGTAGAAATAGGAGGATCATTTAGAGTGCCTGAAATTATAACAAGTACTGGAGGAAATCTAATTGAAGTAGGAACTACTAATAAAACTCACCTTAACGATTATGCTGAAAAAATAAATGAAGAGACAACGGCGTTATTAAAAGTGCACACTAGCAATTATAAGGTAATTGGTTTTACAGAAGGAGTATCAACTCAAGAATTACATCAATTAGCTAAAGAAAATAATTTACCTTTAATTGTAGACTTGGGGAGTGGCTTGCTTGTTGATTTAAGTAAGTACATAAATTACAAAGAACCAACAGTTCAAGAAATGGTAAAAAATAGTGATATTGTAACTTTTTCTGGTGATAAATTACTTGGTGGTCCTCAAATTGGAGTAATTGCTGGTAAAAAGAAATATATCGATAAAATAAAGAAGAATCAATTATTGAGAGCTTTACGAGTAGATAAATTAACTTTATCATCGCTAGAAATAATTTTAAGAGAGTATTATTTGAAAGTTCAAAAAGAATTCTATTGTTCGCCTTTTTTGGTGTTTTGATATCATTGGTAAGGAGGGTTGTTTCTATACTTTTCATTTTAGGTATTGCTGGGCTCTCCTTGTTTGTTTAACTTGTTCACTGCTTGCTTTTTCCCATGATTTTGTCTATAATTAGTGCAATTGCTCCGTCACCCGTAACATTACATGCTGTGCCGAAACTATCCATTGCAATGTACAACGCTATCATTAATGCTTGTGCTGATTCGTCAAAGCCCAACATGGATTGTAAAATACCTAAAGATGCCA
>OGCW01000058.1_pt1 | contig 78050 bp, 78 predicted proteins | sample 1570231 | NCBI WGS metagenome assembly OGCW01 (sample SAMEA2582168, study PRJEB24529) | metagenome | biome: Human gut stool | place: China | collected 2011 | reverse complement strand
AAATGTGATTTTGAGGGCCTTTTTATCTGTAATGTCACACTATAGTGTGTTTACTGTAATAACACGCCCACAATAATTTAAACTGTCCAATAACCTGCTTAACTGGGCAGTTTTTTATTATCTTTCTTTTGGTTTTCGTTTAGTTATATTCACTAAATTTTCTTTATCTTGAGAAATATTTCTATAGCTATCTATTCCTTGAATCCCAACTTTATAAGTCCATTCTTTAATTTTACTCATATCATTGTCGTAATAATAATCAGAAATTAATTTATTCCATTCGTCCCAGTAATCTAAAGGAATGTTAATTAAACCAACTCCGTTATCAATCATATATTTATTAGCAATTAATGTTGCAGTCCTTTTGTTTCCATCCCAAAAGATTTGATTTCTCATTAAATGATACATTAACTCAATTGATTTTTCTGTAGCAGATTTATCCTTATTTTCTAGTAATTCTTGCAAATACTTTTCCTCTGCCTGTTCGTCAACGTCAGGTGGTATAAAGTCTCCTCTTAACGTCGCAACAAAGCCACTACCATCTCTAAGTTCTCCTGGAGCCAAGGAATCCATTTTAGCAACTACACTATTGATATTTTTCATTACTCTTAATGACACTGGCCTATCTTCATTAATTATGTATTGCCATGCTCTTTTTAATTGGACAATTACATTAATATCATCAATAGGCACACCATCAACTCCTAAACCATCAATGATTGTTTGCGTCTGAGGTAGTGTAGTGTTCACCCCTTCAAATCTTGAGTTAGTAAATACTAGTCTCGTTAGGTTCATCTTAGCAAATCTTCTATTCTGATCTTGAGTAAAGTTATACTTGTCTTCAAACATTATTTTCACCTACCTAGTTAAAAAAATCATCATTATCTGAAATTGTGTTTGGTATATGGCTGATAAGCAAAAACTAAGCTACATTCAGATGTCCTATGTTTCTCCTAATTTCAGATCCTTTTGATGGATCAAAATCAATAGTAACAATATCTCCTTGTTTGATTTTAATCACTAAGTTCAGTTTCTCTCAACTGTACATCTTCAACTAAATTATCTGTGTCTGCATCAAAATACTCATTAGGTTCAACGTTTTCAAAAATGTCTGGCACTTTAGGTACTAGAATGATAGTCCCATTTCCTTGTTTTCTAGCTTTAACTGTTTCCACTGCATATACCTTCCTCACTTATTTATATAAGTATAACATGTTATACAAATGAAATAGAATTTAAAAAACATCTCACACATTGAGTATGAGATGCTGTAAATTTATGCTATCGCATTATACATTTTTTGGAAATTATCTACTCTATTTTCCTTTACATCTTTAGCAAAAACCAAGTTAGCTAATACAGATAATGACTTATTATTAACTTTTTTCAAATTTTCTAACTCTAATTTAGCTCTACTTGAACTCATGTTTAGCGCTTTTCTAATTTCTTCATACAGAGCTAGTTCTGTTAATTTTCCATCTTTATATTTTCTTATATTTTTATATAGAAGCAACATTTGGGGATTAGAATATAATCTAGTATTTATATATATTTGACTTGTAAAATTAAATATCTTTTCTTCATTTAAATAATCCTTTACATCTTCATAACTCATAAATTCATAAGTTTTATCACTTATTACTTCTGTTAATGATTTTTTGAAGGCTTTCACCTTTTCAATGTCATCTATTTCTAAATCAGCAGCTAGTTCCTTATCTTTAGTTTGAACTATCTCTGCTGCTATATTTTTTAAAGAAGTATTCAATAATTTATGGTACTCTTCTATAAATTCATTTCGATTTTTTTTAGACAAAGACAATTTTACTGAATTGACAATAATATCTTTAGCTAGGCTTAAATCCATCACAAAGGCGTAAATAACTAAATAAAATAATGTAGATATAAGTATCATAGTTACTATAAAGAAGATAATAGTCATACCAACCATATTAATTCACGTCCTTTTCTGGCTTCAGTAGGCCCCATGTAATTTTATCTATAATACCCGTAATAAATATGCTTACACAACCTAAAAGAAAAATTAATCCCTTAATTGTTGTTACCAACTCAATAATTGTATTAAAATGAACACTCATTAAAAAATAAATAAATACAATTATAAATGTTATGGATATATAGTTTAAATAGATAATTATTGTTGCTAAAACTTTTAAACCCTTGTGTTCTTCATTCTTCATTACTTTTCTATTCACCTGTAATCTTCAAAAAATTTTCAATTCATTAATAATGACAAATACCATAACTGAAGGTACTTTCCAAGCATTATTATCAGAAATTACAAATGAAGCAACCGTAGAATACGCACTAAAGACAAATGATACTATATCTAACCACAATTCATTCCGACTAGCAATTCCTTTATCTTTAATAACTTCATTCCAGCTATTTTTTCTAAATTTTTTATATCTAAATTTTGTCTTTTTTGAAGCCATTTTTCTCCTAAATTGTATTATTTACTTTCAACATTAAGTATACATTGAGAATTTACCTTATTCAAGAATTACTTGCCGCCCCCTTTAATTTTAATACACTAGCTAGCACACTTAATTCAATTTTTTCCCAGCCTCTATAATCTTTATCTTTCCATTGAACGTCCTGTTTCAGTTTCAATCTCATCAATTCTATCTTGTTTTTCAAAGTCATCTTCTTTATCAAGATTTCTTCTCAAAGCATTAATTCTTTCCTGACCTTCTTTTTTTACGCTAGTTAAGGCAGAAGATAATTTGCCAAGTAATCTAGGAGAAACACTATTCTTAGACTTTCTTTCTGCGTTTTCTTTTTTGGACAAAGATTTGGATTTATTTTTCTGTCTACTTACATGCTTATCATTACTTGCTTGATTTAATCTCATCTGTGTTTGATTTAAATCTATTTTTGAATTTATATTTTTTAATTGTTTAAACAATTTGCCGTTTTTCTGATTTCTCAAACTAACATTGTTTGCATACTGTTGATTATTATCTTTTATTGCTAGTTTAGCTTGCATAATCCTTTTTTGAAGATCCACATACTCAGATAAATTAACATTCTCTAGTCCTTGATTTTTTAAGTAGATCTGTACATTCGGATCCTTTGTATTTTTAACTACCTTTAGCCACTCATCTAGATATTGATTTTTTTGAGCAACTATCTCTTCATTTATTTTCTTTACACTTAATTGAATGACATCAGCATGTTTATTTACCAGTTTTTGATACTCTGTTTTATTATCATTATCTCTTTTATTTCTTGGAATTAGTTGTAATACACCTAAGCGATACTTTTCTTGAAGGTCATTAATCAAATAGTCTTGAACGTTATTCTTCAAACCTTTTTCTTTTAATTCAGATATTTGATCCAAATAATTTTTATTCTTGTTTTCTTTTATCAGAACACCTACATAATATTTTCTTATTCCAATTTCTTTTTTTAATTTTTTGGCTGTAATATCTGATTTTGTATTTTTTAACTGCTTAGATAGCACTTCTATTAATTCATTGTTTCCTTCAATTCCTAACCACTTAACACGTTCACTGAAATTACTTTTAGTAGAAACAATATCTACTTTTCTGAGTTCATTAAAAACTCTATTCATTAGATAATCATGCAAATCCTTTTGATTTTTAGGAATAGAATCTGGAATATTTTGGCCATACTTTTCTCTATTATCAGAATCCTTTTGCTTGATTGCTGAGAGATATTCTTCATAATCTTGATTTAAATCTGTTTTTAAAAAATCATCAACTAACTTACCAGTTAGCAATTTTGCTTCCCTAAAATCATAACTATTATTACTAGCTCTCCAGCGTCTTTTATCTTTATACTTAGGTAGTGCATGCCAAATTTGTTCTAGTATTTTTTGTTGATGCTGTTGTTGTAAGTTTTCTTTTAACTGATCAACAACATCTTTTTTTAGTTCATCTATTTTCTTTTCTAAGTTGATATCTTGTTTTCGACTAACCTTATCCTCAACTTCTCTGTGAACTATACTTTTAATTTTCTTTAAGGATTTAGTTTGAAATCTTCCTTTAGGTTCTCCAAATTTTAATGGTCTAGTATTTTTTGTTTGAGAAATACCTATATGAACATGTACATGATTTGTATTCAAATGAACGTCTGCCCACCAAAATGTTTCTGGAACATTTAGCTCTTCTTGTTTTAGCATCTCAGGGATCGCTTTTTGAACTGCTCTTTTGATTGCTCGTTGATTTACTACTCCAGTTTCAGGGTCATATAGCTTTGCCCTCTCTAAAAAATCTGGATTAAATGATACAATACCTTGCCACAACATGGATTTATTTTTCTGTGCCTCTATGATTTTATCAGCTAATTCGTGATGCTGTTTGTGTGTCAAATTCAAAGAGTCTTGTGTGAAGGTTGGATAGACCCCTGTCAGACCATCTTCTAATTTTGTTGCTGCTTTTCGATCTGTGTAACCTAAATAACCTGCTAAATTTTCATCAACGTCATGTTGAATATTAGACTCTCCTGTTTCTAAATCAAAATCATTCAACAGGTCGACCGCTTCTTCACGCTCACTGTAATCTAGGTATTGAACATTTGCTGCTACAAATTGTTGAGTATAAATTATATCTGGTGTTTCTGTCATTTGTATTTTCCCTCATCAAATTTCGTTAGCTTTTAATTGATTTCCAAAAATATCGGTTGATAGTTTGAAATCTTTACTAATGGTTTCGTTATATTTTAGTTCTGGGAAATCATGTCGTAATGTGCTTGCAGGGATTTTTAAAATATCAGCAACTTGTGTATAGGTCAGACCAAATTGACGATAGAATGTAACGTATAATCTAATTTCATCTTTCTTCTCAGCGGTTCTCCAACTTCTAGAATTCATGCCTAAAATATTTCTAAGCTTTGCTAATAATTGTCTTTCTAATAAAATTTTTTCAACAGGAACTTTGTAGTCACCATCATCTAAAAAAACATTTGGTCTACTTTCTTCACCAACATGAACAAACCATTCTGGATCTAAATTTTCTAGTACATGTAGCAAACTATAAAACTCTGAACTATTTCTTACTCTCATTCTTTTATCCTCCTTCCAGCTTGCTTTGCATTTTTTACCGCTCTGATTTTATCCTCTTCAACCATATCTTTTAATTTAGTATAAATTTCATGCTCCACTGTACCCTGCTTATACATTGACTGAATATTTTCCCAGTCATTCATATCAAGTCTTTGCAAAGACTGGTTAGTTGATATTAATAGATACAATATCGCACTTAACTTATCAAAGTTAGCCTGAATTAATCTTTCATTTTTACTGATTGGTTTTCTAGTATTTAAATCAGTTAATTGCTTTTTTAACGTATCGTAGTTTTTTCCTTTTTTAAAATTAGTAATCAAAAAGTTAGCATAATCGCCTAGCATTAAATTAATTAATGCACTTCTATTTTCAGGAGCATGCAAAAATCTTTCTGGTTTATCTTTAATCATCAACTCTAAAACATTAAGTTGTGTTTCTACCTGTTCATTCATTCTAAATGTTATATGTTTTTTTCCCATGATAAAATCTCCTTACAAATTTTCACTATCATTTAACTTATCCAAAATATCATCGTACCCTAAAATATTATTATTATCTTCAATCAGGATATCTAATTTTTGCTGATTTTCTTTACTCAATTGATTGTTTTCTACTAAAACTTCCAAAGCATCTTTTAAAATATGAGTATTGTTATTCTCATGTTCAATTAATCGAGTTAAAACATTTATTACTTCAGGATTACTACTACTCCACCTTTTTTTATTAAAATATTCCGAAATTATTCTATTAACTACTGCTGTTATTCCTTCATTATATTTTTTTGATTCCATCTCAAGTTCTTTATACAAATCAATATCAAATCTTATATGAGCATCTTTATACTTCATAGTATTCACCTCCACAAGCTCACAATAAAATTTTATTTTTTCCAAGAAAAGTTTCGCCATTATTTTCGCCTTTTCAAAATCAAAGGCGACTTCTTTTATTTCTTTTTTTGAAAAACGAAACAAAAGAAGCAAAACTACAAAATCATTTAGCTAAGTTGTAAAACGAAGCTCTGCATTCTGTACAACTAAGCTAAAGAGCATAAGTGAAAATTATCCCACGGGTGCGTGGGAGCCGACAGTGTCGGCATTTTCTCATGTCCCAAATTTTCTCGTGTGTAACACACTATACTAACTAATACAACACAGTTGTAACACGACTTGTAACACGCTTATATTACGTGTCACATTTAGAACACACATTTATTTTTTTCAAAAAAATAACCATCACATTTGTGACGGCCTAATTTTTTAATCTCTCTTTATTGAGAGATTCGTTTATTTTTATCTTTATCTATTAGATTATTTCAACAAGCTTAGAAACTTTTCTTCTGAAATTATTTTTATCTCTCCGCCATTCATATTAATTTTTTCTGCAGCTATTTGTTTCTTGCTTTTACGTTCCTCTTCAAACATATCTAACTGTCTAGGAGCAATTACTAAATAATCTGTTTCTCTTGAAACGTAATTTTTAACAATACCTCCAGCAGCATTTATTTTTTCTATTGCATCTTTTCTCAACATACTTTGAAGAAAACCTGTAAATACTACACACTTATTTTTAAATGTCATTTTATTTTTGAACACCATTCAGAAATTTTATCTGGCCGAAATCCTACCCATGAATCTAAAACTTTATTATTATCATCAACAATTTTTATAAATGGCAAACTTTTTATGTGATATTTTTGTTTGAGCTTTTCAATTTTCTCAATCGACCAGTTACGCTTCTTTTCATCTGAACTCTCAACATCAATCGAATTATCTTCATGACAATCACCATAATAATTATCGACATATGGAAAATTTAAAGCTGTCATCTTTCTTCTAGTCATTTTGCATTGAACACATTTTGGCTTTGTATACAATACTGCATGAATCATATCAATCACTTCCCTTAATAGATTATTGATTATGTTAATGTCCTACCTTACTCTCAAAGTAAGCGACCACTCAAATCTTGTGGATGTAGGACTAGCTGCAAGGTATAGACAAAAAATAATATTATATGCAATGAAGGTAGCCCACGTCCCTTCATATTATTTTTTCTTGCAACCTGTAGTAGTATTTAAAAGAAAGTGTGAAGGGTGAATTATTATCACCCAAAATCTTCTAGGCAAAATATAAAAGCTCGATCTTATATCTCGCCTACACCCTATCTTGTTCTCAAAAGCAAGTGACCACTCAGATCTTGTGGATATAGGGCTAACTACAACAACTAAACTTAAAGGAGATTCTGTTGTGCTGTTTTTATGACGTGACTTTAAAAGTGTTTGATCTTTGTGTTTATTGATGCAAAGAACAGCTTAACTTTGCAATACCTTGCTACGTTCTCAAAGCGTAAGACCAACTCAAAATATCGTGGATACAAGGTCTGTTTGTTAATATTTTTTAAATCTTAATCATAGCAAAGTACTTACCAACCACAGTTATAACTTTACTCAATTCTTCCAAATTGTTTGTACTAGCATCTTGGCATTCAAAAGTAATTTGAGTTGGATTAATATCATCATCATGATAGATTTCTAACTTTGCCTCAGAGTAGTAGATAGTAATATCTGGTATATCGAAGGAACTTGTGTCTTCATAATTATTTTCGTGATAACTAATTTTGGTATTGTGAAAGATAAGCTTACAAATAAAATCAAAAGGATTAAAGCTGTTTCAATAGCAATAATATATGTCATCAACTTTACCAACTCCTTTTCTTTTTACAAGTTATAATTTTTCTCTCAACGTTACATTAAATTGGATGCCATCATCTTCTACAGTCTTGCGTATCATTTTTTTATCAAAACTTAGCAAGAATGCAAATCCATTTTGTTCTAAAGAAAAATACTTAGTTACATCTTTTCCCTCTCGTTCGACCTTAGCTAACTTAATATTTGTAATCTTTCTTCTAAGTGAGTTAATATCAGCAAAAGCAATTCTAATAATATTATTATTTACATTTTCAGGTATATCATAGTTAAGACTTGTTGCTGTATCTTCTTCGTTTTCCATTGCTATTACCATTGTTATTTCATTATTTCCCACGTCTTTTCCTCTTTTCTTATTTCTATCCTTGATTAATTAATTTTTTGATCTAAAAAGCGTTAAAATTAAGATTTTTCCCACGCTTTTTAACGCAATCGCACGCTTTTTAGCGCTTTTTTAACGCTTTAACAAATTTTTATAGCTTTTCCCATAAATCAGCAGGAATTTCAGTTCCGTCATCTTCAAATTCTTCTTCAAATAACTCTTTTTCTAATGACATATTTTCTGTTTGTAAATCGGCAATTACTTGTCTATATGATCTGATCAGCCTTTTCAATTTATAATTTTCTTCAGCTAATTGTTTATTTTCTTCTATCACTTTTTTGTTCATAAAAAGATATAGTCTATCCATAAAATTTCTCTTCTTTCTTTACAGTCTCAATGGCCATCTCAACAGATGTTAAGTCGTCAATCAATTCAATAAAAGCATCTTCATAACTAATCTCGCCTTCAATACATCTAATTGCCAGGGATTGTCCCCTTAACACTACAGATTCAAAAGCTTCTTTATAAACATTTGGTACTGTTTTTGATTTCTTTACCATTCCTATGCTCCTCACCTAGACTATTCTTACATTCCGATATCACCTTAAACTATCTGCACTAACTGGCTTTTTAAACTTATATTTTCCTGATTCCACATCCATAATTTGTTTACGATAAAGATCTATTTGATCATTCAACGTATTAATCAACTTTCTAGATTGCTTAATAGAACTTTCCTGAAATTTAATATCGGCTTTAGCAGATGCTATTTGATTATCTGCATCAGATTGATCTACTTGATACTGTCTATCTTTTTCTGCAGCTTGGATTGCATTTTTATCAGCTACAATTTGTTTTTGGAATGATTCAATATTTGCATATTGTTTATTAATTCTCTTATTCAAAATCTTAATTGATTGTGTTAGAGATTGAACTGCATAATCTTTTTGTGATAATTTAACCAGCTTGTTATCAATAAATTTATTATCTTCATTGATAACAAATCTTACTCCATCTTTAGTAACTGGATCGTTCTCCACACTTTCAGAAGAAGCACTAGAAGAACTACTATCTGTTACATCTAATGCTGCTTCAGTATCCATTGTGGCATTATCTACACTAGGTTGATGATTAGTAGCTTTAATTTGAATTGCTTTGTAGCCCTTTGAAAGATTTGATAAAAGTAAAATATATTGGCTATTTGCTAATGGTAAAACTTGATATTTTGTATCTTGACCTTCTAAAGTTACTGCCTTAAAGCTTACATATTTAGGATCAATTGGGTGGCTGCCATCTGATTTAACTGTAAATTTAATTACCATAAATTTCTGATCAGCATTATATTTTCTTGAGTCCATAGAGATTGTTGCGTTGTTATTTTTTCCAAAAGATAACCCCGTTCCAATTGGTGTATCCTGGAATCTACTTTTGGCTGGTACAAATCTCGTACCAATTAGTAATCCAATCATTGATGTAACTAACACACCAAAGATAATTAATTTCCGTTGACGTGCATGATCCATATACCATTCATGGTGTTTTTTTAGAAATTCTTGCCATTTACTCCTAAATGACCTAAACTTTTGGATTATCTCATCAATCATTGACTATCCCCTCCTTGCTTCAAAACAAGGTTGGTATATAAACTCTTTATTTGTTCCTTATCTGTTCCTGCATATTGGAATACGTCAAATCCATTTGCACTTCCAATTGCTTGTGGCTGACCATTTTTAAAGATCATAAATGTTGGGGTTTTTGTTATATGATATTGATTAACCAGGTCTTTATCATCAGGTGTATTTACTTCAACAAAGGCTACTCCATAATCTTGCCTGGTAGGATTACCATAGCTCTTAAACCTTGCAAGTTTAACTGTTCCAATAACTTTCTTACAGTCTGGGCAAGTTTTTGAATAAAACATAACTATCGTTGGAATATTAGAATTAATAGCTTCTTTTCTTTCGCTTGTTGGAGTTCTTTTTAAAGAATTTAGTTGCAACAGTCCAATGAATCCAAATATTAGCACTAATATTCCCATTACAATTACGGTTACTATTTTTCTAGTTCTGTATCTTTTCTTTTCTTCTTCACTCATAATCACAATCCCCTATCCCACTTGTATGTTATAAATTACCAATAGTAAAATCAGAATAAATGTAGTAATACCAAATACTTTGTAGAAAACTATCACTTTTCTTTTTCTCCTATTGTGTTCACTACGGCTTTCTTCTACTTCTTCAAACCAAGTACCATGAATTGTTGCATCTAAAATCTCAGATTTTTGTTTGGCTTCCTCTATTAACTTCCACTTTTCTTTCATCATTGCCATCGTCCTCCGAAGAATGTAGTTGAATTAAGGTTTCAATTCCTTGATTAATAACTTCAAACGGTAATTCAAGTAAATAATCTGTCAGAACCAAAGGTGTATGTTCTTTTGTAGGAATAATATTTAGAATATTTCCTAAAACTAAGGCATTTTGCTTTAAGGAATTAGGTCTGATATTCTTATTGGCCAGAATTGCTACATGTACATACCCTTCCATGTCAGGTGCCATTACCAACAGAGTCTTTTCACTCAAGTTAGTCTTACTTATCAATGTCTCAAATTTACTCGGCACTTTCCAGAACCGCTGAATCACATCACACCCTGTCTGCATCAGAAAATAACCACTGACAATCATATTTCAATCCCCCTATATCTCTGAATACTCTCCTTCTATCGTTCTTCTTGTCTCCTGAATTTCATTTAAACAATCAATTAGATCACTGACTTGTACAACGATTTCGCCAAAATCCAAGCTCTCTAAGTCCTTTGCTGTCAAAGCTTTAATCTCATCTTTTTGTAATTTTTTTCCAACTTCCACCAAAGACCTTTTTATCTCTGTAACTATTACTGTTGCTTTTTTAAAGTCTTCCAAATTTTGTTTAACTTGATCACCTTGTAAAAGTTTTTCTAACTCCAATTTCTCCTGTTTAACCTTTTTAAGCTCAACTTCTAAATGACTTAAATCCTTATCAGATTCATTTTGACTTTGCTCTAACTTTTCTCGCAGAGATTTTTCTTTCTCTTCAGATTTTTCTAAATCTTGGATCAGTTTTTTATTTAAGCGCTTTATTTCGCCGTAATCAGCAGGTGGAACTTGGATTTGTTCTACAGGTTGGTTCTGTAGTTTATAATTTTCTGTTTGTAGTTTATGAATTTTCTGCTGGCTCTCAATCAATTTTGATTGAGTTTTTGCATTTTCTTCCTGAACTGCGATATTTTTTATTTGTAGTTCACGATTTGCAGCTTCTAGTTCTTTATTTTTCTCTTGTGATACATCTAATGCATCTTTAGCGTTATAGAAGTCTTGTAGAACTTTCTTGTATTGCTCAGTTTCTGTCACTTTCTCAGACAGTAACTTTTCGACCTGATTCTGATGATCAGGATCCCTATCCTTGACAATGCTATATTGCATCATTTTCGGTAAGGAGTTGAACGTTTCAACCATACTCTGACCATCTAGTTCGGTGTTATTCTGCAATTTATCAACATATTCCGTAAAATTGATTAACTGATATGCTCTACTCTTGGCAAATCCCCACGATTTGAGCCAATCTGTAAACGAGAATATATCTTTTCGTCCTTGATTTCTAAACTTCTCTTGAGCATCCTTTAAAACTTTCCCCACATCGTAAGCAAAGCCTTCAGTTATTCTGTGCATTCTCTTGTCTAGAGACAAATAATCTTTTCTTTCTTCAGAATCTAATTTCTCATATTTCTCAATATTTACAGTTGGAGTGTATGCATATACATCCTTTTTTGACATAAAATCCACCTCCCTAAAATGCTAAAGCCTGCGTTATCTGATATCTTTCATCATCAGAAAATTCAAAATTATCAAGTAAATATTTCTTGGTCGAATTTGCTAGACCATTTCTTAAGTAAACGTAGGACAAACGCTCTTCAGAACGGATTTCATTATCAGATTTATACATAATCTCAGCTAATTTCAATAACGATTTTTCTACCCCATCAGCAAGGAAAAGATTACTTTCAAAGCGTGTAGCTTCTTGAAATTCTTGACGATATAGCCAATTAGGATTGTTTAATAATCGATTCATTACTTGACTTTTAGCTTTAAAAATAGTGTCAGCATAAAATTTTATTTTCTCGTAGGAATTTTGAGCTAACATTTTAATTTTTGTGAAAACAGGAATAGATATTTGATTCTTAATTCTATTTCCAATGGATTCAACAGATAGATCTCTTAGATAAGAGTTAGTTTGAGGTTGAGTTGAATTATTATTAGGAATATATCCCGTACCTGAATCATATGTAATATCTTTTGTTTTTAAATTTCTCTTACTTAATAGAATTTTTTTCTCTTTGTTGTTAGAAATTTTTTCCGTTATTACGGAATTATTTTCCATTGTGTTTGTATCACTAATTACCTCACTAGGATAGTCTTCCTTATCAGTAGCAAAGTAAGGCATTACTAAATCTTCTTTATCAATGTCTGTTGGAGTTACTTCCACATCCTTTACATATATTCTGTGTCCGTTATTCTTAGTATCTTGAACTTCAATTAGTCCAAATTCTATTAACTCTCTTTTATAATTTGTGATACTACGTGTAGAGACATTCAAAATTTTAGCTAGATCTTCATTAGAAAAATATATAAATAACCCCTTCTCTGCATCGTAATAAGTGTAATCTTCTTCTAGATAATGGTAGAAAGAGATCCTAAATCTAGATGTATACAAAGAATAAACTAACTTAGCAGTATTACTCAAAGTATGGTATTTAGGATTATTAAATAAATCTACGTCTATAAAGAGAAAATTTTGTGGAACTTTGTTTTCTTTCTGCATATTTGACACTTCCTTTTTTTACATTTAACGGCTAAGAAGGAATCGAACCTTCTAAAGCATCCAGGATCATGCTTTAGCCACAACAACTAAATTAAATAAAAATAGATAAATAATAGGCTTCGGTAAAGCCTATGAGAATGTTGAGATTGAACTCTAGCCCTAAAGACACATTCTCCTAATAGCTACCTCGATGCGATTAATAACAGTTAGTAATAAGTTTGAGTAAGCAATAATTTATTTCATGAGGTAGCCTATGGGGGTTAGTTTTTACAACTCATCAAATAGAGTTGTAATTCCTGTCGGAAGAATCGAACTTCCACGCTTAAGCGTTACCATAACAGGAACTAATTAGTATGTTTTGTTTGGATTGATATTGATATGTTTTTTATTTTTTCGCAGCATGTCAAAACTGCTATTAGAGCTAAGGGACTCGAACCCTTACTTAGCACCTGCACTCTACTTCTTCTTTTGCTCATTGTTCAACTCCTTTTCTAGAGTAAATAAAATTAGTGCATTCTTAGAAACACCTAATCTTTGTGCTTTCTTTTCCAATTTAGTAGCTAATTCATCTGAAGCTCTCAAGGTAAAACGTTTATTTTTATTCGTCACTATTGCGTCACACCTTTCAATAAAATAATATCATTGCGTCATAACTTAGTCAACTATGCGTCAATATTTTTTTGAGTTCTTTTAAATGGTATTATTAATATGACGTCACTTTGAAGTCAGGAGGTTCTAATTATGTCTGATAATTTACCTAGATACACACTTAGGATTCCTAGAGAAAAGCTAGATAAAATTAAATTTATTGCAGACTATAATGGTCGTTCTACAAATAAGGAAATTGAACGATTAATTGATGAACATATTTCTAAATTTGAAGAATCGCATAGTAAAATTAAATAGCTTTTTGCAAAACCAAAAGAATATACGTATTCATTGAAATACCTATTCTTTTGGTTTTCTTTTTTAACTTTTTATGCATATCTTCAGGAAAAATTATTGTAATTCTTTTCCTTGTATCCATTTAAATCACCACCTTATTTGATTTTATATTTGTATAGTTAGAATCGAACTAACCTAGTAAACTAGACACCAGTCATACAAACCAAGAATAATAAAAAAATACTTTTCGCAGCTTATATCCAAGCTGCTATTAGAGCAAGGGGAATCGAACCCCTACTTTAGCACCAGCACCCCAACGTATCCATTGTTAGTCTAAAAATGTTCCAAACTCGTCATAATAGTCATCAATCATTTCATAAATGTGATATAAAATTAATGAATTCACTGTTATTCCCATCTCATTAGCCTTGACTTCTAATCTTTCATATAAAATTTTTGGTAAGATTAATGTTCTTTTTACTTTTTCTTCCATGTTTTATCTTCTCCTGTATATTTTTTTAAAAGCCCCATAACTATAATGGAATTAATCGCTAAATGTGTACATTTACTAATTTTTTTTAAATTACGATAAGAATCCACAGGAATTCTTACTGTTATATTTTTATTCTCATTACTCATCAAATAACCTCCTAGACTATCTGAACAATATTTTTGACTCATTTTTTGAGTTCGATTTTATTCACTTACATATTACTACGACTCCTTTTTTGTGTCAAATGTATTTTTATAAAATTCTTTGCAATTTACCTTTTTTAACTTCTTTTTTGAAATATCAATTATATGGTATAATTTTCAAAGAAATTCATTTTAGATTACTTTAATAAAGGAGTTGAGAGTTATCAGCATTGAAAATAGTCGTAAACTTACAATCAGGTTGCCAGATGAACTTAAAGATAATTTAAAAAATACTGCTAATGATTTAGGATTTACTCTCACTTCTTTCCTACGAATAGCAATTTTTAAATATTTAGATGTTCCTGAATTACCAGATATTGATAAGTTTGATTTACCTAAAGAAAAAAATGCTAGAATAAATTTTACTGTCAATAATTGGACATACACAATTTTGCAAAGACAATCTGATAAGTATAATTTATCTATAACCGATTTAGTGGTCTATGCTTCTTTACATGCGCTTGATTACTACGTTCCGCTAGTTAAATTAACTAAAAATACAAATAATTAACTCTATAACGTTCTACATTTGTAGAGCGTTTTTTTATTTCCTCCCTTCTGATACAACAAATCTAACTTAAATAAAATGAAGCACAAAGTTTCGCCACAAAATACATTCCTCCCTTCCTACAATTTGATTTTTACATAGTTGATGACAGCTGCAAATTTTTCTGTCATATTTTAAATTTATAGGAGTTATTTTTATAAATATTATTTAGGATATTTTTTATTGCCCAAATATCTAAAATAAAAAATTGCTATTTTTATTGACTTCTTCAAAATAATTGATCAAATGTAAGATTTTAATTGTTAATAGTTAAAAAAATAAACATAGTACAAATTTGTACTCCGTTTAAATTTTTATTTAATACGAATTTCAATGGCATTTATTGTAAAAATCACAAACTATGATATTTTTGTTTAAAAATATTTTTTATAAAGGATGACATTATGGATACAAATAAAATTTACAAAATAACTGTTAGAATGCCTAAAGAACTAAGAGAAAATTTAACCTATGCTGCAAATAAATTAAACATTACATCTAACACCTTCATGAAAATTTCTTTATATTCATATTTGAATTTATCTCTCTTTAGTCTTGCTGATGCAGCACCCATTAACATTTCCAAGATTCCTAAAGACAGGAGTGTCAGGATTAATTTAATTGTTGACGATGAGCTACATACTATATTGGAAATACACGCTCAAAAATACAACTTAACTATCAACGATCTAATACTTTATACAATCTTAGTATCTCTGAATGATTATGATGAATTTATCAAAAATAATATTAATAATTTCCAAAGTAGATTAAAGATTGCTATTGAAAATAAAGGAATCTCTCAAGCTGAACTAGCTAGACGTTCTGGTCTCAGTCGTGCTTCTATAACTGATTATTTAAAGGGAAAATATAAAGCTAAACCAGGTGCTATTTACTCGCTAGCACAAGCTTTAGATGTTGATACTTTTTGGCTTTTAGGCTATCAAAATAATAATCTTTAGGAGAATAACTATGAATAGGGAAGAATTTTTACGTACAATAATAAAAGATAGATATGGTAGTCTTAGAGCATTCGCAAAGAATATTGATATGCCATATACTACCTTAGTATCTATGTTAAAGAGAGGTATCAGCAATGCTGGTATTGATAATTTTTTAAAGATATGTAAATACTTGAATATTCCACCTGAATCTCTTTATGGAAATGATGAGACCTTCTTAGATAAAAGTAACATTACGTTAATTAGGAATATAAACTTACTTTCTGCTGAAAACAAAAAATTAGTTCTCGACTATATAGATTTCCTTAAAAATTCTGCACATATTGATTTAGAGATTAAAAGCTACTATAAACTCAATAGTTCAAATAAGAATAAAATCAGGGAATATTCAGATCTCTTGTATAACTCACAAAAAAATAAAAAATGATATTATTTTTCCAAAATACCTAAGCAGAGATTAAAATATTATAAATAGTTAAAAAAATAAACGTAGTACAAATTTGTACTACGTTTAACTTTTTATTTAATTCTAAAAAGTAAATCTAATATCTATTCTAAAATAGTGATATAAATTAATAGTTAAGAGTGAAAATTATAAAATGAAATAATAAGTTTAATAATGTTTAAAACAGTTTTAATAACATTTATACAAATTAACTTTATGAATTTATAGTGTTTAAAAGATTTTCAAATGTTTTATCACATTTTAAAACACTTATATAAATAATAAACAAATTGAATATAGTTATTTTTAAAGTTATAAAACATATATTAAGTTTTATCGCATTTAATAACATTTAAAATCATTTTATATTAGATATATTTATTATTAGCATTTAACACGACATTTATAAGCAAATATAGAACAAAAAAATTATAGTTTTGTTTAGTTTTATAAATTAACTACTTTCGATCAATATTAAAGTACTTTATTTAATAGATTTTATATCCGATTTACGCTAAAATTGAAGTCTAGGAAAATGAATAGTCTTTGTGGCTTTTAACTTATAATTAATTAGCACCGAAGAGAGCTACAAACGTTGATTGTATTGGCGTTTGTAGCTCTTTTTTGAATGATAAAACAATCATCTATCTTTATGCTTACGAAACATTGACTTAATGACAGTAGTCTTTACATTATCCAATTCATTTAGATCATCAGAAATTGGCTTGTGCAATAATACTTCTCTTTGAGTTGGTAATGTACTTATCATCTTTTTAAATGCTTTATTCTCTTCTTCAGAATCAGCTGCAATGTAATATCTCATTAAATTGATAGTAAATTCCACTCTATCTAAATCATTAAAAGGTAACACCAAATAATTCTCTTTTTCCCATGTATTAAGCGCAGCATTAGCAGCAATTAAAGCTGTTCGCTTATTTCCATCTTGAAAAGGTTGTAGCTTACTCAATTTAGCAAAAACTTTCCAAGCGTCTTCTTCCGTTTTTTCTGAACCATTAAATTCATTAACGATATTCTCTAAGTCCATTCTGGATATTACTTCTGGTGGATAGTATGCTTGTTGAGTGTTTTGATCAACGATAATTGCTATTCTATCATCTTCATTGCAATAATCATTCCTTAAATGCCCTGGCATATTGGGTTCTTCTTCTGAATCACTCTTAAATTCCTTGTTGATTGCTATTATTCCATCTACTGTAAAGCCAATTTTTTGAATTGCTTTAATTCCATTTAGTGCATCTGTATAGATTGCCACATCATCATTATCTTGTCTCAATGGTTTAGTTGAGTTAGTATCTAATGCCTTTTTTGTTTGTAGAACTGTACTTCCATAACTACTTAAACTACCTAATGATGTAATGAATTTTGCTAAAGCTGTATTATCTCTCGACATGCTACCCCTCCTCACTAAAATTTCTATCTATACTACAATTTAAAATGAATAACTGTTTTTGTAAACTATTTTTATGTTATAATGTATACGAAAAGAGCCAGGAACTGCTATTCCTGACTCTAGTAGCGACCGTTTAAGACGGTGGCGATAAACTAAAAATAATTTATTTTAAAACCTTCAGTCCCTTCGCCAAAAGTTACTGACGGTTTTTTCTTTTGCCATCTTTGAGCTTTTTCCATGCTTTCTTCACTTTGAAAGCTAAATCTAACATGGTAACTAGTTTACATTCGCAATGAGTAATAGCTGAAATTAATTTAGCCAAAACTATCACTACACCAGTTAATGCCCAAAGAATCGCACCTATTTCGCTCAACCAATGAACTATGAGCATCATAGGCGGGTGAATCCTCCTTTCTTTTAGGATCAAAATTAAATGGTACATAAGCACCACATCCTTTCATAAAGGACTTCACCACCGCTTATAACTTTCGCTGAAAATATTATATCATGGAAATATCTTACTTTTCATAAATTACAGCATAAAAAGTTAATGGTTTTTGTAAACTATTTTGTGTTATAATGTATATGAAAAGAGCCAGGAACTGCTATTCCTGACTCTACTAGCGACCGCTTAAGACGGTGGCACAAAATTTAGTTAATTATATGAAATCAACCGTCAATTCCCTACCAAAGTCATTGACGGTTTTTTCTTTTGTCATCTTTGAGCTTTTTCCATGCTTTCTTCACTTTGAAAGCTGAATTTAACATGGTAACTAGCTTAAGTTCACAATAAGTAATAGCAGAAATTAATCTAGCTAAAACTATCACGACACCAGTTAATGCCCAAAGAATCGCACCTATTTCGCTCAATCAATGAACTATGAGCATCATAGGCGGGTGAATCCTCCTTTCTTTCGGGATAGTTATTAAGTAATGCAACATAGGCATCACTCCCTCCATATAGGTTTTCACCACCGTCTTCGAACTTTCGCTGAAAATATTATAGCATGAAACTATTACCTTTCGTTGAAGAATATTTTTACAATTTATTTTGTATCTCTAATTAACATACCTAATTCATAAACATTATTAGCAATTTTATTTTTTAAAATTTCGAACTTTCGCTTAAATTCGTCATAACCAGAAGCTGGGAATAATTCATTGATCCGCTTAATTTGGTACCAGCCGGCGTCCCAGGCGTTAAGATAAAATTCAGGATAATCGTCAAACATAGCAGAACGCGATTTCAAAGTTTGTCTCCAAACCTTATTAGCACTATTCAAAACTGCTTGCGCTTCCGATGAGAAATTTCGTTCCATAATTTCTTTGGCTACAAAACGGTTACCATCTCCCCGCAAGTCATTATAAATCAGACGCAATTTGGGGTTGTCTTCGACTTCCTCACGTACATAATCAATCGGCAACCAGAACCACTGATTAGCCCATTTACCAGTAACTCCAGTATTTGACCACTCCGGATTACGGTAAGCAACTTGAAATGACGAATTCTCAAAGAGCGTAAAAATCAAGGCATCGTTGACGAATTCACTAAACAATGGATTGGTTACGTCGGGCCGATAATAATTATCTTGATTGTGGTACCAAATTGGGTCGATTGCACGGCGAGCCGCAAAATTAACACATGCTCGATCAAAATTTTCTGGTATCACGTTAAAACCATGCCCTTTGTACGCCGAGCTTGTCACTAGCCAGACGCCACGGAATCCTTCACCGATATTATCAGAATTAGAGACCATGTACCCTAGCGAGCCTTCGTATAATCGCCCATAAGGGTTCTTACCAATAGCAACTTTTAACGCTGACGATAACTGAGGATAGGAATAGTTTGCAACTGAATACTTTTGAGTAGCCAATGGTTCACGAACCCACTTGCTTAAAGTGTTCTTCTCATCAACCATTTGCATAGTATGGGTGGTGATAGTTTTGATTTGCTGCGTTCCATTAACAGTTAAGTAACTTTGTTCCACCGACAGTGGATATTCATGTTGCGGTTTATCATTGGGTTGGTAGCGATAAATCGAAAAAGTAATTGGCCATAAGTCCGAAGTATCGCTAAACTCTCCGGCGTTTAAAAGATTACCATCAACAAATTTAAAGTTTCGGAAAAAGTAATCGTCAAATTTTTGGTAGTAATCAGCACCAGCGAAAAAGCGTGCGTTAGTAAAGAAAGCAACATAAGCCCGATTTAACTTGAATTGTTGAATTAATTGCAATGTCCGAAACATAAATTGGCAATACAATTGTTGAGACGCCTTACCTAATCCCTTTTGTCTCATTTGCTCATTAACCAAAGTTTTGGCAATTCCACGTTTGCTTGAACCGTCGGCTTGTACATTATTGGCCGTACCGTATGGAGGATTAGTGAAGAAAACGATTGGTTGATCATTTTTACCGGCCTCCTGCAAGGCTTTAAACAAGCTATTTGGCATTTTCCATTCATCAGGATTAGGATTGTCAACTGGTGTCAGATTAACATCATCGTTTAAGAAATCGTACTGAAAGGCAGCTTTTGCTTCCGGATTATAACCATCACCTAGATAAATCTCATCTTGGTGATAAGTTGAGAGATACAGGTTCTTGTAGCTATAATCCCGTGTAAGATTTCGAACTCCTGCTGCACAGTCCCATACTAAGGCAGTGTTCTTGTAATCTTGACCAATGGTTTCTTGCATCATTTCATCTGCACGGTGTGCCCAAATAGATGGAGTCCAAAAATCACCTTTATAGCGTCGTTCATTAGCTTCGATTAACCGATCGGCAATTGCGGTTAACTTGTCAATTTCCTTTGGGGTGAAATTGCGATCATAATGATCAAGAAATGTTGTTAACTTAACGCCATAAACTTTAACCTTTTCGTCTCCAGGTAGGTGATACAAATTCCGATTCCGCGGTAAAAAATAGTAGTCAGTATCATTCTTTCCAGTCAACATTTGCATAAACATATTAACAGCTTTTACAGGTTTGATTTTGTTAGGCTCACGAAACGCAATTTCTCTAAATTGGTCAAACATACCAACGATTGTAGCTGGAGAAACTGTAACTTTATATGAATGTTGATCTCCAGAATTTAAAATCGAATCAATTGAATCAAAAAGATCCAACAATGAATTATATCGTTCATTTTCATTTCCACCAACAAATTGAAATGGATATACAGCAAGATTCGCATCATCTTGTAAATCTGCCATTAAAACCGGATCTTCTTTGTATGCGTCTGAAGGCGCTACTTTCCAATTATATTTATCTTCATCTAAATACTTATAGAAATTGCTAGCTAAAAGAACAAAGGCTTGGTCCTCATCAGCTCCTACGATAACATTAGGTAGATCAATTCCATTTTGTTTAAATTTATACATATAATGAATACATTGACATGTAATACGAGCCCGATCATATGTTTTGGTTAAATCAGTAGCACGTTTAAACTCTAACAAAATTCGCAAAGCAAAAATTAAAGAACCAGACTCAACAGAAATAAAACCATCGACATTTTCAGGTGAAGAAATTTGATAACCTTCATTTTGACGTTCTACATAGTATTCAGTAAATACTTTACGCCAAGCATTCTCAACATCTTTTTCCGTCTCCTTAGTTTTCAAGGCAGCAAACAATGTTTTGGCAGTCTTTTTTGGTAATCTACGGCGCAAATTTTTACGATGATTTTCATCTTCACTTCTACGCCATAAAGCTTCCATACGAACCATTATGCTACCACCTTTCTAGTAGTAGCAAAAAGTTGTTTTCCAATAAAAATATTTAATAATTTATTCAAAAAAAGCTTGACAAACAAAATTTGACTATTTACATAATCAGATTGTATTGTATTGTATTGTATTGTATTGTATTGTATTGTATTGTATTGTATTGTACATGAAACCCATCCTTATTTCTATGTTCTCTATTTAATCTTTATTGTATCATATTTGCTATTTCTACTTGATATTTTTATAGCGACACTTTACAATAATCATTATCATAACCTTAATATTATTACAAAATACCGAGAATCAAAAACTGATTTTCGGTATTTTTACTTTCTTAATTTACTTTGTATTTTTTTACCATTTCAAACTATATGAATTTATACTCTTATATACCTTTTATAATATTTTAAATAATTTACTATTGTTTTTTATTTTTTTGAATGTAATTAAAAATAACCAATACAAGGTTTAATAAGCATTAAAAACATTTTAAAAGTTTTTATAATATTAATAGTTGATTTATACTTAATTACATGTATAATTAAAGGTGGATTGATGTTGATGTAGAAATGGGGTATTTTCTATGTCAAAAAATAATATTTTAAAATTGAATGTTGCTAATGATTTAGGCTATGGAAGTGTCAAGGCTAAAGTTGAAGATACTAATATTCACTTTCCTTCAGTAATTGCTATTCAACGTGAACAAGATTTAAATAAACCCGTTGAATTCAATTCAAATCAAGAAAAATTAACTTACTTAGAAGGTATGATTAATCATATGGATGTAACCATATCCAGTTCAGCAGTAAAGACTCAGGGTCGTTTTTTAGTCGGTAATGCAGCTATTAAAAGTTCGTTACCTTTAAAAGCTTTCGATGTAAATGACTTTACTGGTAAATCTGATAATGATCTAGCTATCATCTTAACTTTAAGCATGATAGCTGCACAACGTATTTCTTTGGCAGTTAAAAATGGTGAAGACTTATCCGATCAACTTAGTACAGAAATAAATATGACAACAGCTCTACCAGTTTCTGAAGGTAAAAAGAACGGAATTATCAATAATTACGTTAATAAGTATATTGGCAGTAAACATACTGTTGTATTTCATAACTTCAAGGATCCTATTACTGTTTCTTTGAGTTTTAAGAACGTATATGTTGCTTTAGAGGGTGAAGTTGCCCAATTATATTTGAAAAATAGTGATATTAAACTACAAGGATTAATTAAACAAGATTTTTCAAAAAATTATCCTGAACTTGCTAATGATATTAAAGTTAGTGATTTAGTTAAAATTGATAATCTACTAGGAATTGATATCGGCGAAGGAACTACTGATTTAGTTGTTATTAAAGAGGGTCATGCTAATGCAGTTGCCTCTACTTCTCTACCTACTGGTTATGGTAATGCTTTGCAAGATGCAATTGATGTGCTACAAACAGAAAACATGAACTTTGAAGCACGCTCCCAACTACAAGATTACTTAGCACAGGAAGTTTCACTTTTAGCAAAAAGAATGCAGACTAAAGTTCGCCAAATTGTCTTTGAACAACTTGAACCTTTTGCTGATAAAATAGTTACTGCAGCAAGTAAAACAATGAGAAAAGCCGGAGCAAATGTGGAAATCTTGTATGTTTACGGTGGTGGATCAATTCCTATGTTGGAACAAACTGCTCTACGACAAAAACTTTCTCAAAAAATGAAAGATTTTTCTGGTGGTATTGATGTTCCTGTTATTTGGATTAATAAATCCTATGCACAAAATCTAAACGAAAAAGGTTTAGAACTTATTTTAAAAGCTATGAATAAATAAAAATTGGAAGTGATATTTTATGCCAAGACCTACAAAAGATCCTTCAACAAAATCTTATACTATTACTGTTGATGGTATTTACCGTGAATGGATGGATTCACAAGAAAACAAAAGTGTATCAATTAAAAATTTAATAAAACTAGCTCTTGAATTAGTTGGTGATGGTGATTTTACAGAAGCTTTGATTAAGAAAGCTGCTAGCACCTCTGCATATTCAGAGAAAACCTCACAAGTAATATCCAACTTCAATGAAGAGAAAGTTGCTGATACTGCACATCAACAAAAGCTTGATGATGTGAATCAAAAATTAGCTGATCTACAAGCTGAACGTGAAGCGTTATTGAATGAAAAAGCAGATAATTCTACTGGTATAGATTTATCTATGCTATCTACAAAATTTGATAAATAAGTAAGTCCTAGAGCCGTCTAGGGCTTTTTTATTGCCAAAAAAATAACCTAGCTAGTTGCTAGGCTTTACCGAATTGAAAGATTCCTTCTATTTTTTTATTTAATTAATTGTTGTTTTATTGTTAAATCCTTAGAATTTTGAGTTCTGATTAAGTTCTGAGTCAATAGTTATTAATTACTATTTTTTGAATTTACTATATACTGTTAAATCCTATCTTTTCCTTATTTGACAGTATTTGATTATTTTTGAGTTTAAATAAGTAAAATCATATTTTTTCAGAAAGTTAAAATAACTTTTTATTTTATCAAAAATTGATTTCCTAAGTTTGACTTTAATAATCTATCTACAATCTGCTATTTATAAAAAAACAAATTTGCATACTTTTAATTTGGCTATAACAACTGATTCCATTCAATAATTCTTCATCAAAACAATTATATTAACATACCAATCCTTATATTATATTGATATTCAACTTTTTAAATAAGCAAAAACAATTATTTACTTATATTTTTAATTTTACCCTTGCTTTTATTCGTAAATGAGAGTAGAGTTATACTTGTAAGTTAAGGAAAGCATTTACATTTATTAAGGTGGTAATTATATATGAATAAAATTATTATTAGCAAGTTAAACAATGACGAAAATAAGATTGAATGGCGTATTTCTAACAGTGAAACTGGACATTACTTAAATATTTCAATTTCCCGTGCATTAGAAGATGCTATGAAGAAAAAGCGTAATTTATCCTTTAACCGCTTTGAATCTGAACAAATTAACAATTTGTCTCACTTAGTTACAAACATTCAAGAAGACTACGTTCTTAATATTGATGAATCAAATATTAGTTCTAGTTATTTACCATTAAAGGGTATCGACGCATTATCATATATGAAAACCGTCGAATAAGTGATTATAAGCATTAAATTAAGTTGTTATTTTAATACTTATCTTGGATATACTTAAGTATTCTTAATTGATTAAAGATTTATCTGTCAACAGCCTCTATTTTGATGATAGAGGTTGTTTTTTTGTTAAATATTTTACAGTTGCATTGTTTTTGACTAATTAAATATTTAAATTCTCTTATTATTCCTTTGTATTCTTGCTATCTCTACTTTTTAGGTTTATATTAATTCTAGTTATTTTTCGAAAGGAATGGTTACATGTATTACAATGCAGCTCTAGTTTTAGAAGGTGGTGCAATGCGTGGCCTCTATACTTCTGGCGTTCTAGATACATTTTTGGAACATGATATTCAATTTGATTGTGTTATTGGAGTTTCTGCAGGGTCTCTAAATGGCGCTAATTTCGTTTCAAAACAATATCAAAGAACTTATAATGTAAATGTTAAATACCGTAAAGATCATGACTATATCTCCTTAGCACGCCCTTTTAAGCATGAAAGTATTATTAACTTAGATTTCTTATTTGATGATCATGGATTAGATTGGCATAATTTCGATAATAAAGCCTATTTAAAGTCTGAAACTGATTTTATTGTTGTAGCTACTTCTCTAGAAAGCGGAAAAGCTGTAACGCTACGTAATCCCCAACCTGGTCAAGATTTAATTGATGCCTTAGAAGCTTCTTCATCTATGCCTTTCATCTCAAAGCCACATAATACTTCTAAAGGACTTTGTCTAGATGGTGGTATTGCTAACTCTATCCCTTTTGATATCGCTCAAAAAATGGGTTTTCAAAAAATTATAGTTGTTCGTACTCGCCCACGTGATTATCGCAAAAAGCCTACTAGTTTTGCTTTAAAACGCCTCTACAGTAATAGCTTCAAGGAATACCCAGAATTCGTTAAAACGGCTATCAGACGTCCTGAAATGTATAACCATTCTGTTGAAGTTTTAAATAAACTTGAACACAACGACAAAATTTTTTGTTTAGCACCCAATGATCCAGTTAAAGTTGGTAGGCTTGAACACAATACTAAAAAGATGACTGAACTCTATAATATAGGTAGAAATGATGCTGAAAGTAATCTTGAAGCAATGCTTAACTATCTTCAAAAAAGTGAACCCCTATATGACTAAAAATACATTTTAAAACCAAAAAACATGGTATCTACTTAGCAAAACTAAGCGATACCATGTTTTTATTTTATATTTGCCAATTTAGCTAGCTTGGTTGTTGATCCAAAGTATTAATGCCTGGATACCAATCTTTATATCCTTGATATCTATCTACTTCTAGCAGTTTTTCAGCATTTTTTACTCTTTCTGGCGTAGGAGGCTCAACACCTTCAAGACGATATCTGATACCCATTTCCTGATACTTATGAACGCCCATTGTATGATAAGGTAATACTTCAAATTTTTCGACATTATGAAGATTTTCCTTAACATACTCGCCCAATTGTTTCAAGTATTCATCATTATCCGTGATGCCTGGGATAAGGACATGACGAATCCAAACAGGTTTCCCTATACTAGAAAGATATTCGCACATATCCAAAATATTATCATTTGGGAATCCGGTTAATCTCTTATGTTCGTCCGAATTAATATGCTTGATATCAACTAATAAAATGTCGGTATAGTCCATTAACTCATTGAACTTACTAAACCAAGGTTCTCTTCTTGTAAATGGCTGTCCACAAGTGTCCAAACAAGTGCTAATACCTTCTTCCTTGCACATCTTGAATAACTCTAGTGCAAAATCTATTTGCAATAGAATTTCACCACCTGATAAAGTTATTCCACCTTTGTCGCCCCAAAAGCTGCGATAAGGAAGTGCCTTGTTTAGAACTTCTTCAGTCGTCATTTGTGAACCTACCCTTGTTTTCCAAGTGTCCGGATTGTGACAGAACTTACACCTCATATGGCAACCTTGCATAAAAGCGACAAAACGTATACCTGGTCCATCAACAGCTCCAAAAGTTTCCAAAGAGTGTACATATCCTACGACATGACCGTCTTTAGTTGGAACTGGATTCAATAAAGGATTAGCACTCATTCTCTCCACCTACTCTCTTCTAATTATTACATTGAAGCATGGAAGGTTCTTGCAATAACGTCATCTTGTTGTTCTTTAGTTAAATCAGCAAAGTATACACAGTAACCTGAAACACGAATTGTTAATGTTGGATACTTCTCTGGATGTGCTTGAGCATCTAATAAAGTATCTCTGTTGAATACATTAATATTCAAATGATGACCATCTTTTCTCATATAGCCTCCGATCATGTTTACCAATGTATCTTCTTGCATCTTTTCATCATGACCCAATGTTGTTGGTGTTACAGCAAATGTATTAGAAATACCATCTGTAGCATACTTGTATGGTAATTTAGCAACGGATAATAGTGATGCTAAAGCACCTGTTGTATCTGCTCCGTATGCTGGGTTAGCACCTGGTGCAAATGGTTCACCCTTTTGACGACCATTTGGAGTAGTACCTGTGTTCTTACCATAAACAACATTTGAAGTAATTGTAAGAACGGATGTTGTTAACTTAGCTCCACGATATAGATGATGCTTGCTCATCTTAGTAAATAGTTCCTTAACAAGCCATGCAGCAATATCGTCAACACGATCATCATCGTTACCATAACGAGGGAAGTCATGATCTGCCTTGAAGTCAACAGCAATACCATCTTCGTCACGAATTACTTTAACATGTCCGTACTTGATAGCTGAAATTGAGTCAGCAGCAACAGACAATCCAGAGATACCTGTAGCAAAGCTACGATCTACCAATGTATCTTTCAATGCCATTTGTGCTGATTCATAGTAATACTTGTCATGCATGTAATGAATTGTGTTCAAAGCATTTACGTAAATATCAGCAATCCATTCCATCATGTCATCGAATTTCTTCATGAATTCATCGTAGTCAATGTATTCTGAGCTAATTGGTTCGTATGCAGGACCTACTTGTTGTTTTGTAAGTTCATCCTTACCACCATTGATAGCATACAATACAGCCTTAGCTAGATTTGCACGAGCTCCGAAGAATTGCATACCATTTGCAATTGGTTGTGCAGATACACAGCAAGCAATGCCATAGTAGTCTGTTCCCCATGTCTTCATCATTAAGTCATCGTTTTCGTATTGAATTGTAGAACTTGCAATAGATACACTTGCAGCATAGTGCTTAAATGATTCAGGCAAACGATCAGACCAAAGTAATGTAATATTTGGTTCTGGTGCGGCACCCATATTATGCAATGTATTTAAGAAACGATATGATGTCTTAGTTACATGGTGACGTCCATCTAAGCCCATACCAGCAATTGATAATGTTGCCCAGATAGGGTTACCTGAGAATAGTGAGTTGTAAGCTGGTGTACGAATGAAGCATACCATTCTCAATTTCATTGTGAATTGGTCAATTAATTCTTGTGCTTCTTTTTCAGTTAAAATACCACGCTTCATATCACGTTCAATGTAAATATCGATGAATGAATCGATACGACCAATAGACATAGCAGCACCATTTTGTTGCTTGATAGATGCTAAGTAACCAAAGTATAGCCATTGAATTGCTTCTTTAGCTGTTGTAGCTGGTTTAGAAATGTCATAGCCATAGGATTCAGCCATAATCTTCATATCGTTTAAGGCTTTGATTTGGTCAGAAATTTCTTCACGCATTTGGATTACGTCGTTAGTCATTTCACCATCGCCGCAATTTTCCAAATCCTTCTTCTTTCCTTCGATCAAACGATCAATACCGTATAATGCAATACGTGGGAAGTCTCCAATCAAACGGCCACGACCATATGCATCTGGTAGTCCAGTGATAATCTTGTTGTGGCGAGCTTTCATGATTTCGCTTGTGTATGCATCAAATACACCTTGGTTATGCGTCTTAGATAGATTTTCAAATACGAAGTCTGTTTCTGGATCAATCTTGAATCCATAAGCTTCCAAAGCACCTTTAGCCATTCTGATACCACCATATGGCATAAGTGCACGTTTCATAGGTTTATCTGTTTGTAAACCAACAATCTTTTCTAATGACTTGTCTAAATAACCTGGTTTATGAGATGTAATTGTTGATACTACTTTTGTATCAGCTTCAAGAGGTCCACCATGTGCACGTTCTTTTAATTTTAAGTCGATTAATTTATCGTTTAACTTCGTTGTAGCTTCGGTTGGTCCTTCAAGGAAAGATTGATCTCCATCATATGGAGTGAAGTTATCTTGAATAAATTCACGAATATCAATTTCTTCTTTCCATTCTTTTCCTCTAAATCCTTCCCAAGCATCTTTTACATCAACGTTTTGCATTTGAGTCTTTTCAACCATACTCAAAGCCTCCTTTGTGATTTTTAAGAAAACGTTTTCTACACTGTTAATACTACACCTTAGTTAAATTAAATTCAATGAAAAATCGTTCACAATGTTTTTTATTTTCAAAAAATCTTATAAACGCTATCATTTATTTTAATCATTATAAATGTTAATATGACAATATTTTTGACAACAGTTTATAAACTTTAAAAATGTGATTTATGTATCAAAATATAAATTTCATTAATTTTATTTTAGAATTTCTTAAAATTACAAAAAAAGACCCTATATCCAAAAAAATTTAGATATAGAGTCTTTAAAAGTATTTATACTGATGCCCCTAAAATAAAGGTAACTAACGTCGTTAACAATCCAGTTATAACATTTCGTAAAATTGTTTTGCTAGTTGAAACTTCGGAGTTGTGTGTACAAACTATCGCATTAATTGATAATGAGGCAATCATCGCAATTAATGTAAATACCACGCGATGTTCTGGCCTTGCTAGGATCATCGTCAATAATGGAATCATTGCCCCAATTATAAATGAACAGAAAGAACTGGCTGCAGCATGAAATGGCATTAAGATATCGTTCTTTTGCAATTTTATCGGACAATTTTCACAGTCTTCATTTTCCAACTGTCTTTCCATTGTTTTTTCTTGAATATCTCTTTGAGTACTTACAGATATCCATTCTCCACCAGCCATTGAACAAGCTCCAGCTAGCATGCCAGACAAACCACTGATTAAAAGGGTCTTACTATCAAGATTAGCCCCTGCAGCACCTAACACGATTCCAGATACTGAAATAATCCCATCATTGGCCCCTAAAATACTAGCCCTTATAACATTTAAACTATCCCAAAAAAAATTAGTCTTAACTTTCAATACATGCGTAACTTTCAATTTGTACACTTCCTCACGAAATATAAAAATAATACCGTTTTTATATATATATTTAAATTATATAAATCGCTTTTATCACGATTAAATTATACATCATATGAGTAATTAGTACTAATTTAGCAAAATTTATAATTATATACACGTTTCACAATAATATAAAAAAGCATACTTAAAAAGTATGCTTTTTTATAATTAACCTACACTACCATCCATTTGATACTCAATCAATCTATTCAATTCGACTGCATATTCCATTGGTAGTTCTTTAGTAAATGGTTCAACAAATCCCATAATAATCATTTCAGTAGCCTTTTCTTCAGAAATACCTCTACTCATCAAATAGTAAAGCTGATCTTCTGAAATTTTCGAAACTTTAGCTTCATGTTCCATTGATACATTACTATTTAATACTTCATTAAATGGAATTGTATCACTTGAAGACTCATCATCCATAATGATAGTGTCACATTCAACGTGCGCAAACGAACCATCACTATCTCTATTAAACCTTACATACCCACGATAGTCAGCAATTCCTCCATCTTTACAGAGAGATTTTGATACAGTTGACGAATATGTATTCTTAGCATTATGAATCATTCTTGCACCAGTATCAGAGTCAATACCTTTGCCCGCAAATGCAATAGATAACATATTTCCATGTGCCCCTTCGCCATCTAAATAGATACTTGGATATTTCATAGTTACCTTGGAACCAAGATTCCCATCTACCCATTCCATAGTAGCATTTTCCAAAGCTCTGGCACGTTTTGTTTCCAAACTATATACGTTGTTGGACCAGTTTTGGATTGTTGTATAACGGCAATAAGCATCCCTCAAAACATTTACTTCAACAACTGCCGCATGTAAGGAATCTTGTGAATAATTAGGAGCTGTACAACCTTCTACATAGTTAACACTAGCACCTTCATCGACAATGATTAGTGTTCTTTCAAATTGTCCTGAATTTCCGGCATTAATTCGGAAGTAACTTTGAATAGGTGTTTCAACCTTTACTCCCTTAGGTACATAAATAAATGTTCCCCCAGACCAAACAGCTGTATTAAGAGCTGCCATTTTATTATCATCTGCTGGGATTAACTTTCCAAAATATTTCTTTACTAATTCTGGATATTCTTGAACTGCAGAATCTGTATCCATAAATATGATACCTTTTTTGGCAAAGTCTTCTTTCATATTATGGTAAACAACTTCTGATTCATATTGAGCAGAAGAACCAGCTAAATATTTACGTTCAGCTTCTGGTACACCCAAACGATCAAATGTATCTTTAATTTCTTGTGGTACATCTTCCCACTTTCTAGCTACCGTATCAGTATCACGTCTAAAATAATTAATATGATCTAAGTCCAACTCTGACAAATCTGGTCCAAAATTAGCCATCTTCAAAGTCTTGTACTTTTCATAAGCAGCCAATCTAATATCTAGCATCCATTCAGGTTCATTTTTAGCTTTAGAAATATTTCTTACAACTTCTTCACTAAGACCTTCACCAGTTGTATAAATTGGTTCAATGTCATCTTTAAAGCCATATTTATATTGGCCACCAATGTCTTTTATATCTTCACTAATCATTCTTTTCACCCTTTCCTTCATACTTCTCAATAAGTTGATAAATTGCCTTCCATGATAACATTGCGCATTTAATTCGAGCTGGGAATTGTTTAACCCCTTCTAAAATTATTGCCTCACCTAAAACTTTTCTATCAGGTTTTACTTCTTTTGTAATCATATCGGAAAATGACAATACCATGTTTTTTATTGTATCGAAGTCTTTATTTAATACTTCATTTGTCATAATACTTGCGGATGATTGAGAAATTGTGCAACCATAGCCATCAAAAGCAATATCTTTTATCTTATTATCCTCAATTAATGCAGTTAAGGTAATAACATCCCCACAAGTCGGATTTCTCAATTCAACTTCAACACTTTTATTTTCCAACTTACCTTTATGTCGTGGATGGTTAGCTTCTTCTAAAATTGCTTGTCGATATAAATTATTTAAATTACTCATATTTGGAAAAATTCCTCTACTTTCTTTAGAGAATCTACTAATTTGTCGATTTCTTCATAAGTATTATAAAAATAGAAACTTGCTCTCAAAGTAGCACTAACACCTAACCAATCCATAAGTGGTTGTGCACAATGGTGACCAGCTCTAACTGCAATTCCATCAGCATCCAAAAAGGTTGCTACATCATGAGGATGAATACCTTTCAAATTAAAGGATACTACTCCACATCTTTGATTAGGATCTTTAGGACCATAAAATTCAATAGACTTGATATTAGCTAACTTTTCGAGTGCATACTTTTGTAAGTCCTCATCGTTTCGAGCCACATTTTCCATTCCGATTTCTTCTAAATAATCAATCGCAGCACCAAGACCTAGTACGCCTTCAATATTTTGTGTTCCACCTTCAAAATTCCAAGGAATCTCTTTGAATGTTGATTTTTCAGTTGTTACACTGTCAATCATTTCTCCACCATATTCTAAAGGATGCATTTTTTCTAAGAGTTCATACTTTCCCCAGAGAACACCAATTCCAGTAGGTCCTAGCATCTTATGGCCAGAAAATACATAAAAGTCTGCTTCTAAATCTTGCATATCTACTGGTAAATGTGGCACAGATTGAGCACCATCAACTACTAAAATTGCATTACTTTGATGAACAATAGCTGCAATTTCTTTAATTGGATTAATTGTTCCTAAAACGTTAGAAACATGAGTAACTGCTACAATCTTTGTTTTATCAGTAATCTTTTGCTTTAAATCATCTAAATCAAGTTTACCTTCTTCAGTTAAAGTTACATACTTTACCTTTAGATTCTTTTCTTGTGCAATTGCTTGCCATGGAACAATATTACTGTGATGCTCCATATAGGTGGTAACAATTTCATCGCCTTCATGCAAGTTATATCTAACATAACCTTGTGCTATCCAGTTCAAACTTTGAGTTGTTCCCTTGGTAAAAAGTACTTCCTCATCGCGATAAGCATTAATAAACTTTGCCACTTTATGTCTTACATTTTCATATTTATCAGTTGTTTTGACTGCTAAATTGTAGACACCGCGATGAATATTGCTATTGTATTTATTATAGTAGTCTGCAATTTCGTCAATTACTTGCTTAGGCTTTTGCGAAGTAGCTGCACTATCTAAGTAAGTTAAAGGCTGATCGTTCATTTTAGTTTCTAAAAGAGGAAAATCTTTTCTTAAATCACTAGTTTTCTTCATCATAACTTACCTTTCTTTCAATCAATTCACTAAACTCATTGCGAATTTCTTTCAAAGGTATTTCATCTAAAACAGGAGCTAGGAAACCTCTAATTACTAATTTTTCAGCTAAACGTTTTTGTAAGCCACGACTCATTAAGTAGTACAATTGTTCAGGATTTACACGACCAATACTTGCCGCATGTCCTGCAGTAACATCATTATCATCAATTAGTAAGATTGGATTAGCATCCCCTCTAGCTTGTGGAGATAACATTAAAATACGACTTTCTTGTTGTGCATCAGAACCTTTACTTCTCTTCATTACATGTCCAATGCCGTTGAAAGTTAGTTCGGATGCATCTAAAGCAACACCATGTTGTAAGATATGGCCGATCGTATTCTTTCCAATATTTGTAACTCGTGTATCGATTCCTTGAATTTGATCACTTGTTGAAATACCTACGACTTTTAATTCAGCATGAGAGCCATCGCCAACTAAATCAGAATCAAAATCACCGATTGTTAAACCAGAATTCATCATACCCATTGCCCAGTCAATCTTAGAGTCTCTTTGTAAGTATCCACGACGATTCATATAGGCAGTTGTGTTCTTACTTAAATTATCAACACTAGCAAAGTGAATGCGACTTCCATTACCGGCAATAACTTCAACTACAATATTGGCTGTATTACTCTTATCACCATCAGTTTTTAAACGTTCTACATAAGATAGCGAACTATTTGCTTCCGTAACAATTAATACATGATGAACATAATCTCCTTCAACTCGTGAATTTTGGATATATTCACAAGTTAATGGTGTTTCTAAATCTACATTTTTAGGTACATAGACTAAAACACCACTTTGAAGATTTGCTACATGTTCTGCTAATAGACGATTATCGTCCATTTTTAGTCCTTTTTCCATAAAGTATTTCTTCATAATATCTTCATGGTTAACCAGAGCATCCTCAAAATCTTCAACAATTACTCCCTTATCAAGAAATTCTTGTGGTAGTTTAATTTGTGCTTTGTCACTTGCATATTGATAAACATCAGCATTGGTATCAAATTCAGGTTGATTATCAATTGCAGTTGTTCCATCAACATTTATGTTCCAATCATGATATTTAATCTTTTGGAAACTAGGTAATTTAGTAGTTTCAATTAGTTGCTTAGCTTCATTTCGCTTAGCTTTAAACCATTCGGGCTCTTTTCGAAGTTCAATTAATTCATCTATGGATAGTTGTTTCATTGTACAAGCCCCCTAAGCATTTTCATCAACTAATTTAATATCTAAACCAAGTTCATCACGAAGTTTTGCATATCCTTCTTTTTCCAAACGGATTGCCAAATCTGGACCACCAGTTTTAACAAGACGACCGTCCATCATAACATGTACATAATCTGGAATAATATAGTTTAAAAGTCTTTGATAGTGAGTAATGATCAAGGATCCAAAATTATCGCCACGCATTTGGTTAACCCCACGAGAAACAACCTTAAGAGCATCAATATCTAGTCCAGAGTCGATTTCATCTAAAATTGCGAATTCAGGTCTGATCATCATCATTTGCATAATTTCATTACGTTTCTTTTCACCACCAGAAAAGCCTTCATTCAAATATCTGTCAGCCATTTCTTCAGACATATCCAATGTTTCTAAAGTTTCATCCAAACGTTTGATGAAGTCCATTAAAGGAATTGGATCATCTTTAGGACGACGAGCATTAATTGCACTCTTAACAAATTCTGCATTAGTTACTCCTGGAATTTCTTGTGGATATTGCATTGCTAAAAATAGTCCCATTCTAGCACGTTCATCAACCGGTAAATCAATAATGCTTTTACCATTTAACAAAATATCCCCTTTAGTAATCTTATAAGCAGGATCGCCCATAATAGTTGAAGAAAGTGTTGATTTCCCGGTACCGTTTGGACCCATGATTGCATGAATCTCACCAGTTGACATCTTCAAATTAACACCTTTCAATATTTTCTTTCCTTCAACAGTTACATGTAAATCTTTAACTTCTAATACTGACATTTAAATCACCACTATAAAATAGTTACCTTTCCTGGAATTTTCTTATCAATAATAATTATAAGACAAATTACTCAACATAACGATTAGATTTAAGTATTTTTACAATATATATCCTTAAATTTATTTGTAATTAAGTAATAATCTTTATAATAAGTTTACAAATATAGAATAACGCTTACATACAACATAATCAATACTCTTATGCAAATTATTTAGCACAACTTAAAAACTCGCCTAGAAATCATTCTAGACGAGTTCTTACCTATTTAATATAAGCGTATTTGTAGTTCCATTGTGTACCTGCAGTATTTTGAATAATACCCTTTACTTTGGTATTTTGCATATAAGATGTTGTTTGTTGATATAGAGGTGTTACCCCTTGATCAGCATTAAAGAGTCGAGCAGCTTTAACTAAATCTTCCCAACGTTTATTAGCATCATTGGCATCTTCATTTTGTGCTTTTTCAATTAAAGCATCGTACTCTTTATTAGAGTACTTTCCATAATTGTATGAAGTTCCTGTAACTGGAATTTGCATGAAAGTGATTGGATCTTTAAAGTCTCCACTCCAACCAGATACATAAATGTCATAGTTACCTTTACGAGCTTTAGATAATGCGCTATTTCCAGGAATATTTTGTACGGAAACCTTAATTCCTGGCAATACCTTTGTATATTGTGATTGTAGATATTGAGTTAAAGCATCATTATTAGCCATTTCATTGGAAGCTAGAATTGTGAAATTCAAATTCTTTTCACCAATTTCTTGTAATCCTTTTTTCCAATATTCTCTAGCTAATTTCTCATTGTAATCAACTGTATTATCTACTTTTTGTTCTGCAGCGAAATCTTTACCTGTTTTTGGATTAGTAGCTAAATCAGATGCTACAAAACCAGTTGGTACATTAGATCCATCGCCGAAAACTTTCTTTGTAAGTGTCTTTCTGTCAATCGCTAATGATAAAGCTAATCTAATATTTTTATTATTTAGTGCCTTACGATTTACTTCATTAGAATCATTAAAGTTATAGTCTAAATATGCAACGTAAGAATAAGAGTATTGCTTGAATTCTGGCTTGTTATGTAGATTCTTAACTTGTTCACTAGATAATGGTGTTAAATCTAACTTACCTTGTTGGAATAATTGATAACCTGTATTGGTATTTTTAACTACTTGATAGTTAATCTTTTGTAGTTTTACCACTTTTTTATCCCAATATTGATTATTCTTTACAAATGACCACTTATCCGAAGTACCATTCCAGTCTTTAACTTTAAATGGTCCTGAGTACACCATGTATTTAGAATTAGTTCCATATTTCTTACCATACTTTTGTACCACTTTTTCACTTTGTGGTCCAAATAATGGATATGTCATTAAGACTTTAAAATATGATATAGGTCTATCTAACGTAATAACAACCTTATTATCACCTTCAGCCTTTATTCCTAATTTATCAGCTGACATTTTACCTTCATTGATAGCTTGGGCATTCTTTACATCATAGAACAAATAAGCATATGGTGAAGCTGTCTTAGGATCAATTGTTCTTTTCCAAGAATATACAAAATCTTGAGCAGTAATCTTATCTCCATTACTCCACTTTGCATCTCTCAAAGTAAAAGTCCATGTTTTGCCATCTTGTGAAACTTGACCACTTTTAGCTAATCCAGGAGTTACCTTGCCATCTTTACCTAAACGATAAAAACTTTCAAAAACATTCCCAGTTTGACCATAACCTGTAGACTTAGAAATATCAATGGTATCCAATGGTCCAGTTGTACTTAGATTTAAAACTTGTTTAGAATTTTCACCAGTTGATTTACCACATGCAACTAACAAAATTGCGGTTAAGCTTATAAATATTCCAGTAATAATTGCTTTAATTCTTTTCATCTTTATTTTCCCCTTTATGTAAAATATGTTTTTTAATCTATAAACAGTTCATCATCCATCCTTCCAAATAAACAAAAAGGACTTGCAACTCCAAAAAATTAGAATCGCAAGTCCAGTTATTATTATCTCATATAATCTAACTGATTAAATTAATCTGCATCGGTACCGATAATAAATATATACAGTTTAATCCAATCTTGGAAGTGTGAATCTAATTTTCTGCATGCCAAAACCCATGTTTCCTACTGGACAACATGTTACCAAACAACAGCATTGTGTATTGATAAAGTTTGACATAGTGATTCACACTCCTCTCATTTCTTTAACCAAATCATATAACCTTACTATACTTTTGTCAATAAATTTTAATTATAAGTTTGTATTTTCTAATTTTTGGTAAAAATAATATTACTTATTTAATAAACTCTCTAATTCAGCTAAATTGCTTGCTCGTTCTAATTTAGAATCATTTAAATCATCTATCATCTCTAAGATAGAATAATTTATCCTAGAAGAAGGGGCCCTCCAATCTAATCTACGCACAACTAAAGCTTTTTTAGATTCTATCTTAATCTTATTAACTCTACTTTTTTTCATAATACATCACTTTCCGTAAAAGTATACATCCTATTTGTCGACCAAATTTCTAATCGCTCTATTTATACTGTCAGAAATATCTTCATCACGAAGTTCAGAATATAAATATAATTTTTCTTACAAATCTGGTTCTAAGTTAATTACAATGTTCTGCTTGTAAGGTTTTTCAGGAGTCATATTGTGATTTTTGCAACACTCAAAATAATCATCAATTGTATCTTCAAAATCATCTTTCAATTCTTGTAATGTATTTCCTTCATAGGATAATAAACTTCTAATCCCCAAAACTTCGCCATGTAAAATATTATCCTCTAAAGAATACTCTATTGTTCCTTTGTAACCTCTATAGCTCATGACTTCTTGCATTTTTATGTTTCCTTTCAATTATTATCTATTTAACTGTATAGTCCAAGTTAAATTGAATAAAAAAACAACATCCCCGTCAACAACGAGGATGTCTTCGATTGTGGTATGTAGAACCTTACTGAGAATGACTAAGTTATCCAAACTAGGTAGTGATCTACCAGATAACCATTTATAAATGGATTGTGGGTTCTCAAATCCCATAACTGATTGAATATCACGTACACTGTACCCATTATTTTTGAATAAACTTTTTAGATTAGCACCAGTTTTTTCTGAATTTATCGAAACATACATTGGCTTCATGAAATCACCTCAATTTAATTATACATACCTCGAACATTTAATACCAAAAATAGCCAACGCAAAATTTGCATTGACTAAAAATTATGTAAACCGACGCGTATTGGCTTACGTGGGATACTCTTGTATCTGGACTTATTAGACTACTGAATCAGACTAGCACATCATGGCTAGCAACTTCCATGACCTAGTCCGCATTTCAAGTTCAGGGCATAGACCTTTTCCTATCCAATTTTCACCAAACATGTGCAATGTTCCAGTTAATGTAATATTGTCGATTTTGGCTACTCAAACCTTACTCGTCAGTTATAGCTGTGTCACCACAACTTCACGACACGAATTCTTAGTTGATATTCTTCTTTGGTTCCTAAGGTAATCAGCCTTAATTAACTGAAGATGGCATATTGCGAATCCCTGACGGCAAGTGTCTTAGTTTCAGATATGAGTCCCCTTGCTTCTCTCTACACAACTTTTTTTCGTTGCTCCCAATTAGTACATTAGAAAAAATAAACGTATCCGTATATTTCGTCATAGTAGTTATTAAGAGACGTATGGCTAGGCGGCTTGTCACACCTCATCCACTAGCTTCATCGGTACACTTATATACTAACAAAGCTTAGGTCATTAAACTATAAACTGTTAGGTTAATTTGGGCGATTTCGACATAGGACCAATTTCTTAATTTATGCAAAATAAACTTTGATATCGCTTTATTTGCATAAATTTTAGAATTTCTCCTGTGTCTAATATTCAAAATTAGCTTTTCATCACCCCAAAATATCAGTCTATTCTTTCTAATTCTATACTTCTAAAGATGAAATAATCTAAAATTGTTAATATCAAAATCCACATTGCACTAAAATAAAGTTTACTATTATCTGCATGAATCAAATAGTTAATAGGCCATGCTACGAAACACCAATAGGCTGACATTAAAGTTTTATTACTAGCAAAAATAATAAATAAAATCTCTACTAATGAAAATACTAAATTTATATATTTATTAGTAACCATATATAAAAACATGTGACTATGATTAAGTAATACTATCAATAGCCACATTGCTATTCCGCTGATTATCCCTAATTTAACTTGGGCTATGGAATAACTTATTATCCACCATACAAAAAATGAAATCCACCATAATAATAAGTCTAAGATTAACGTTTTTATTGTAAGTAATTTCACTTGACTATACTTACGAACTTCTTGAAAATTATTTGCTTCTCTTTCTTGTTCAAAGCATATATTAGTTATCACAGAAATTAAAGATGGATAAGCTAGAGCAAATGCCAGTACAATATTTTTATAAGTTAGTAAATTTCGATGCCAATACAAATACCCGTAGGCTGATGCAATTTCAAAAATAGTGAAACTTACTAATAGGTATATAGTAGGACTACTTTTTAATTTTAATAATTCACTTCTAATCATTTGATTTACCCCATCTTGTAAAATATATTAAAAGTAAAGATATCAATAATGAAAGTAATACAGGACTCATAACATCAAAAAGTTGTAAATTTATAATTTTAAAAATTCCTGAGGGCTGTACCCCTAATAGATACTGTGATATTTTATAATGGTACGAGTATGGAAATGCAAACCACCATTGTGTTTGAGAAATGATAGATCCAAATAATAAACATACTAACGTATTAACTGCTATAAGCAAATAGCCATTTATAAAATTAGCTAAAAAATATAACCACGGTATATTCCAAAATACAGATAACAATAACAGAAATATACTTAGTATACTTTTACTTAGTAATAATTCTGTATAACCACTAAAAAACTTATTTAAGACAATTACTAGTATTATAAAAAAAAGACTTGATATTGCAACTCGTACAAAGATTAAGAAAATTTTTGCCAAATAAATTTGGAAACTCCACAAATTATACTTAACATTTTGAAAGTTTCCTGCTTTTTTCTCCATATTAAAATCCATTAAAAATAATAATCCTATTAGTAGGTATAAAAAAACAGATTCCCACCAATATATGGCAAAAGGAGAAAAAATAATTACTCCCCCTACTAAAAAAGCAATTAAACCCGTTAATAAAGGGATGATCCATAAAAGTTTGTTTATTCTAACTTTTTTTAATTTCAATATTTCAGAAAACAAAGCTTTTATCATATGAAACTCTCTCCCTTCATAACATTAAAGAAAATCTCTTCAATATCTTTATAATTACTTTGAATTTTATCATATACAACATGTCCTTTATCTAAAATGATAACTTGATCGACGATTCTTCCAATTTCATGTAGCTGGTGACTTGATATCAAAATAGTTACACCTTGTTTTTTTAATGACTTTAGTAAATCTAAAAATTCAATAACCCCATCAGGATCTAATCCGTTAATTGGTTCATCGAGAATTATAAATTTAGGTTGTGTTAAAATAGCCATTCCGATCCCCAATCTTTGTTTCATGCCAACTGAAAATTTACCTGCATGTTTTTTATCCGTGCTATCTAAACCAACTCTTTTTAAAACATCTTTAATTTGATTATTTGGAATATCATATAAAAGTGCTTTAGTTTTTAAATTATCAAAAGCTGATAAATTCGAATAAATTGGTGGTTGTTCAATCAAAGCACCAATGTTACTAGTTTTTCCGTGACCTTCAAATAGTACTTGTCCTTTATCTGGTATTTCAATCCCATAAATAATTTTCATTAAAGTTGATTTTCCAACACCATTCATCCCAAATAAACCACAAATAGTACCTTTTTCAATCGTAAAGCTTACATCCTTTAATACTTCTCTATCCTGGTATTTCTTAGAAATATTTTTCACTTCAATTTTCATCTTATATATCACCTTATCTTTAATTATTCGGTAATAGTATAAGTAATTAAATTCATAATTAGATCAGAATTTCTGGATTCCTAACTTTACACTCACCCCATCATTTACTAGATTTGTAATTATCATGGTACCACCATGTCTGACTGCAACCGCTTGTGCAAAAGATAGTCCAATTCCATAATGCTTTCCACTACGGCCTTTATCTTCAGTAAAAAATAACTTTTGCGCATTAACTTGTGCTTCTTCTGAAAATGGTGCCCCATTATTCCATATTTCAAACCATAAAAATTTTAAATCTTCAGTTACAGTAACCGATACTTGGGGATTACTTTTATCCGCATACTGACACGCATTAAGAAAAATGTTGATTAGTGCTCGTTTTAGAGCTGGAACATTAGCATGAAATTTCTTTAAATTAGTTTTTACCTTTAATCGATTATTCGTTTTGTTGACTATGGCAATATCTGTTAGTTCAAGAAAAAGTTCTTTAATAAATTCATTTAAATTTATTTCTTCGCTTATTGAATTTAAATTTAGTAACTTAGTATAATTAATCATTGTATTAAAATAATTTTCTAAAGTTTGAATACTGTTTTTCATAGATTCCATAAATTCTAATTGTCTCTTATCAGGATTAGTCAGTTCCAACAACTCTATATTTCCTTTTAATACAGTAAGTGGTGTTTTTATATCATGAGATAATGCTGCTACCTGAAATGATAAATCTTCTTTTTCTATCCGTTCAGTCTCAATTAAAGTTGATAACTCATTACTTTTTTGATAGAGTTGCTTTAATACAGTATCAAATTCTTTAATTTTCGACTTAGGATAATCTTTAGTAACCTTATTCCCCATATTTAAAGCAATCTTTTGAATAGCTGTAAAATTTTTTGAAATCTCATGAATTAGTTTATAAATTGCAATAATGATTATTAATGATTCGTATATAATCAAAAATATATATGATATTTGATTATACGAAAACTTTCTCAAGACTGGATTAGTAAATTCCGGAACACTATTTTGTCTAATCACTAAGCTATATAACTTATTAGAAGATATAGTATAACTTGTAGTCCCATTTATATAACTTTTATTCTTTACTTTAGCTAAGTAGTAATTATCTTTATCATTTTTTTGATATCTACTTGCTACAATTTTTCCTGTTCTCCTATCGAATACAATAAAGTCATAAGGATATTTTTTCATCGTTTGCCTAATATCCGTCAAAGTAGTTTTATTAGAATCTAATACTAAATAAACTTTATTCGGATTTGGTATATATCCTGCCTTCTGCAAGATAAAAGTTATTGCTAATAACAAACCTAAACCTAAAAAAGTTTCAATAAAAATCTCAAAAGCTGTTTTCCATATTCGCCACTTCATAGAATGTATTTTATTCTTCATACCACTTATACCCCACACCACGAATTGTTTGAACAGGATTTAACTTAAATGGTGCAAACTTTGTTCGGATTTGATATATATATTCGGAAATAGATCCAAATAAAGTTTCTGCATATTCGTCATATACATTATTATAAATGTCTTCACGACTATAAATATGAGAAGTCCTTCGTGAGAGCAATTCTAAAATATCATATTCACGACTAGTCAAAGGAATATCTTGACTATTAACGCATACCCTTCGTTCTTCCAAATAAAAAGTTATTTTCCCCATATCACGCTTAACTTCTGCGAAATCCCGAACTGCTTGACGACTACGTTCTTCTCGTTTAATATTTGCATCAATTTTAGCTAATAACTGTTTCAAACTAAAAGGTTTGGTTATATAATCATCACCACCAATTTTTAAACCATATAAAATATCTTCTTCATCATCTTTAGCACTTATAAAAATAATTGGCGTTGAAATCTTAGAACGAATCTGATAACAAATTTCAGTTCCTGATATCTTTGACATCATAATATCTAATAAAATTAAATTAAAACCCTCAAAATCTGATAATTTTAACGGAACATGAACATTTTGGCAAGTTACAACCTCATAATTTTTCATTTCTAATGCTGTTTTCATAAGTTTTAAAATTTCTACATCATCATCTATAACTAAGATTCTATACATACGTCCTCTTCCTTATAATAATTTTTATAACTACAGTTAAAAATCATCAAATAACATTAATGATTTCATCCATTGCGTTTTCCCTTTATTTGAAAAACACTCATTTAAAGTTAAAATAATACCCGTTGTTCCCTCAAGAAAGCCTAAATTTCGAATATCTTTGTCAAAAATACTTTCTATTTCATCAGTATAGTTATTTATAAATGTATCAAATTTTCTCGTTTTTGTAAGTTTCCTAAATAAAATGCATATCGAAACTATCCCTGACTTGCCATGACAAATCATGTTGGAATCTACATTCCGCATTTCCTTAGTAGCTCTATATAGTATTTCTATTGCTTTTTTTATAAGGTATGAATTATCTTGAATTAGTCCAATATATAAATATAAAACACTTATTCCTGGACTACCGTAACACCATGCGTCTCTTATAAATAAATCATTATCTTTTAAAATTGTTCTATTATTAACCAATTCATTATAATCTATTCCATCTTTCCAATGAAATTTATTCTTATCAACTAATTCAAATTTTTCATAAATCTGAATAATCCTTTCTAATCCGTGTAATATTTCCTTTTTCATAAAGCCCTTTTTATACGCATAAGCCAATACACTTCCTACACCAGCAAGTCCATGTGACATACCTGTATTTAGACAACCATTAGGATAAATTTCGTTTTCTGCCTCTGACATTTGGTTACCTGTTTTAATATACATCGCTATCAATGAATCATTATCATCTAATAAGGTTAATAAAAAAATAATAATTTTTGTCACTAATTTGATATCTATATTATCTATTAAAAGCAGATACATGAGAATTCCTGATAATCCTTCAATCACATCATAATTAGGTGGAGTAACATTTCCAATATTAAACTCTCCAATTTCTTTGTCTACATAATAACTAATGTAATCATTTAGACTTGCAATTAAATTTTGAAATCTCAAATCTTTTTTGAGTGGTAATAAACTTAATGCAATCCCAGCTGCACCTGAATATAGAGAACCTGTTAAAAGTCCATATTTTGATAACTTTCCATATAAATAGTCACAATACTAATCAATTTTGGACTTATATGTCCTATCTAAATCTTCCATCTCTAATAACAGTAAAATAACCCCTGGTAATCCCGAAGAAAGCGTGAATTCTTCGAAATTGTATCGATAAGCATTCTGTTCAATTCTCCTGTCCCATTCTAATATCACTCTGCCAAATTTATTTTTTAAAATTTTTCTTTTTATTTCTTCCATATTTTTCTGCCCAATATAGTTCTTGATAGAAACTACAATCTTTTAAAAGTTCTTCATGAGTTCCAATACCTACTACTCTTCCTTTATTCATAACAATTATTTTTGATGCCTTACGAGCTACATTTAAATCATGTGAGATAAAAATAGATATATTATCTTTGGATAGATTTACAAAATAATCAAATATTTCTTTTTCTGAAATTGGATCTAGCGCTGCACTTGGTTCATCTAATATATATACAGAAGCATTTTAAAAAAAAGCTCTAGCCAAAGCTATTTTTTGCCACTGACCACCTGATAATTGCCTCCCATTTTGGAACCAAGTTCCTAATTGTAAATTTAAATTATATTCTCCATTCTCTTTTAAAAAATTTAACCTTAATTTATCCATAATATGTATAATCTTATTATCATCCCACTTCTCTGCAATATTACCAAGACCAATATTTTCCCTTAAAGTTAGCTCATATTTAACAAAATCTTGGAATAATATCGATATATTCTTTTGATAAAAATCTGTCGATATATGCTTATCTTCAATACCGTTATAATATATATGACCTTTAGATGGTGTGTATAACTCTGAGATTAACTTTACTAGAGTACTTTTACCAGATCCATTTTCCCCTATTATCGCAATTAGTTCCCCTGTATGCATAGAAAAGTTTATTTTTTCTAAAGCATTGACAGAAGAGTTAGGATACTTATATTCAACATCTATTAGATCTATCCTTTTTATTCTGTTCTCATCACCTATCCCTATGTTTTCACGATAATCACTTTGATTTTCTATTTTCAAAAAATTAAGTAATTGCTCCATAAACAAACTAGTATTATAAATAATATAAATATTTTGTATGATTGTTTGTGAATAGCCATTTATCTTTGTAATTGCTTGCATAAGACTAACTAAATTTCCTATTAATATTCTTCCAGCTTGTACAGATACTATAATAGTGCATATAACAAAAATATTGATAAAGTCTAATAAAATTTGAAGTCCCGAATTAAAATATGCTTTCTTTCTAGCAATAAGCAAATCTTGTAATATAAAATCTTTTTTTAATTTCTTATACTCTTCCACAAAATAATCACTTAAATTATTTAATTTAATTTCCTTAAAAGAAAAGTCATGTGTCAATAAATAAACTATATACCACGACTTTCTTTCTGCACTCGCTCTTTTCCATTGTATTAAAAATTCAAGTTGACCTACTTTTAAAAATATAATTAAAGATAACATAGGAGTTACTAATAACAGCAATCCTATCCATATGTTCCACGCCGCAACAAAAATCAAACTAGTCAGTAAAGATATAAAAGCAGCCAGCATAGTAATAACAGCATTAAAAAGTTGAAATGGTTTATACGTACTATCCTGTGTTATTTTCTCAATAAGATTATACATATCTGATTGTTCATAATCTGTCAACTTTAAGGAGGTTGTTTTTTTTATCAATTTTAAATTAATATTGTAAGAAAGCCACATATTAAATTTTCCGTTTATATAATTTTCTAATTGAGATAATATTACCGTAAATATTTGTAGTATTAAAAAATAAATAATATTATATACAAGCTGCATTCCTCGACTAAATATACTATTGATCAGATTTTGATAAACTATTAAATTTAATAGCGGAATTAATGCCGTTACTATATTTAAGCACATTAAGTATGTTGCATATTTTCTTTCTAATTGAAAAATTAACTTAATCGTATCTGGAAGTGTTAATAATGTCTTAAAAAAATTTTTTGATGTTAGTTTTTTTATTTCATCCATCATTATTTCCCTTTCAAAATATATTTTTCAGACATAATCATTTTTTTTACAATAAAATACAGATTTTGTTCCCTAACCCTATTAATTCCAAATAACCTATTATTATGTACATGTATAATACTATCCATAATAGTGTCAGCATTTTTTTTATCAATTATTAATTTTAGTTTTTTAATCTCTTCCTTAAGTCTATTAAAGTTGTATTTGTCAATCTCATATATGTCAGTTAACTGATTAAATACTACACTTTTATAGTATTGTATTTTAGACCTTACATTTTTATCTACCTTATTGGGACAGACTTTATCTAGAAAACATAAAATGTCTTCATTTGTTTTATAAAATATTTTTAAATAAAAATAAATCATTGCAACTGCAATATCATCAAGTTTATCTTCCATGTTCTTTTCTTTTATAAATTTCAAATACTTTATTACAAGTTTAGAATCTTCACAGAAAATATTTTCAGCTATATCTATTGCATTAACTCCTCCATATCTCTCAATTTCGCGATCATATGTAGAAATATCAAAAGTCGATAAAATACCATTTCTATGACCTTGCTCCAAATCTTTTTTAATAACTTCATATATTTTATATAAATTATTACCACTTATCCTTATCCTTATTTGTGGTACTGGATCCATATAACGTAAGAAAAATAGTTTTCCGTCTAATTTTTCTACCTTTTTTTGAATCAGAGGTATGTAAACTCGTATAAACTCTTCTTGTCTCCTAGTCGACATATACACTTTTAGATATAACCAATCATTGAATGGCAATTTCTCTCGAACATGTTTGGAGATTCTCTGTTGTTTTTCCTTGTTTACTTTTTTAACATCGAATTTACTATTAATAACTGGAACCACTATCTCTGATATTTTTCCTTCACTATCTTTATATATCATGTCTTTATTATTAAAATATTCTTGTATAATGGCATGACCATTCTTTTCTATATTTCTTTTTATTTCTGACATAAACAGTTCAACATCAAGTGAATTTTTACGATTAATATATAGTTTGTTATCACCGTCAACAATATAAATTTCATTCGGTATATTTCTCTGCTTTATAATCGACTCTATTGCTATATTACTTAATTCAAATTTAAATATTCTCCATGTCTTAGGACTGACTACTATATCCTCAAACATAATTCGTGGAATAAAATTCATATCTTTATAGATTAAATCCCATGGTACATATCCAAAATTATTATTTATTGAAATTTCACATAAAAATCTTAGTTCATTACTAAATAATGTCTTGTTATACATGCTTGTTACATAAAACTTCATTTTTTCTTGAGTAGACACATCATACGCATAAAAATTTTCATTTTCATCTAATCCAATATAAATATTAGTTAGCCTTACTTCAGATTGATCAGTACTTGAGAAAATAGGAAGAACTTTTTCTCTTACAAAAGATGTTCGCATTATATTAGCGTGTCGTATATTTTCAGGAAGAAAAACTATTTCACAAGACGTCACCCCTTCTTCAATATTTGCAGCTTTCACTTGTTTAAGTGTCTTCATGTGATAATCCCTTAATTTATCTGATAATAATGAGAACCTTCCAGAGGATCCCCCTATATTATTACTGCCTATAATATTGCTTAATGCTAAAGTTTTCTTCTTATTAATTTGGACCATATGAAAAAATAATTCTATTCCTTGTATTGAGGTACTTTCTTTGGAATTCAGATTTCTATAATAATTAGAAAAGCATTTCAAATTAATTTCCTCTCTATTTAATAAAGCTTCTATATATTTATTAATATACATTTCTTTTTCATCATGGGAATAATATGACGTTGGAGGCTCTAATTCAAAAACTTCATTCTGAGGATGCGTATAATCATACGGTGCGCCAATTCCTTTTATTGGATCAAATAGTTCTATTAACTGCACATCTTGATCAATACCATATTTTTCAATGAATTTATCTTTATAGTCATCAAAATAAGTCCTAGTTACTGATTTAACAGTATTAGTTATAAAATTTGAAAATTTCTCTATTCTTTGTTTATTACTATTATCAATATATATATTCCCATCATTATATAAATCTACTTGAATATAATTATCACTTTTATTAAGTCTAGCCATTTGGTGATATATTTCAATTAATTTATCAGAACCCGAACCTATTTCAATATGTGTATATTCTTCAATTAACTCTTGTATCTTTGTTAATATTTCTACATATTTTTTACTAACATCTATTTCCCTAACTTTCATTATGAAGTCTGACATAGAAAAATTAATTAGTATATTTTCTTGTAAATTTGATATTAGATAATGATTCTCTACTAAATCATTAATATATTCTTTTGTTAAATTTAAGTATTCATTACCATATATTGTTATAACCTTTTCTATGATTTCACTATATGTCTTATAAGTTTGGCTACACTCTTCTGATATAATTCGATAAACTTTAGAGTTATTAATACTAACTTCCTCTAAATCTTGATCATTTATTGAATATAATTGCATAACACGATTTCCACTAATGTAATTTCCATTATTAGATATGAAAGATAAGTTTGATTGATAGTCCTTTTCTAATTTAAAAATTACATCTGTTAACCATTTAATATCTATAAAAACTACTTTGTGTGTTTTCCCTAATTCTTTCTTATCACCCTTAACGGTAAATTTACCATTAGAAGTTTCACTAAATAGTCCAAAAGGAGTTGCTCGATAATAGCTCCTTTTATAATATTTATATATTGATTCAAAAAAATTTTTTTCTTTCTTTTTCTTTAGTTTTCCTGCATTATACTTTTTAAGCATTCCATACAGCTTAGGATTAGCCAATAATATTTGTTCAAGAAAAATATTATCATTTTTAATAATTTCAATAAATTCCTTATAATTATTGAAATTTTGACTTTTTTCATATGTTTGAATTGTATTACGTATCATTACATCACTAACATTGAAATTATTCATTTTTTCAAGCCCCTTTCACCTATTAAAAAAATGGGATAGCAAATCATCAAATTGATCTACGCTATCCCTTACTTTCTTACTATTTACTTATATGTACATGACAACCACATGATGCAGTTTTCATTGTACATCCCATTAGTGCACCTGTTTTGCAACCTGGGGTACAAAGTGAGTAGCTTGTAATTTTAACTGAATAATTTGAATTTGTACTTTCCTTTGATACTTTTACTAAATCCAATTTAAAATCATTAACACTCATTTAGAAAACCTCCTAATAACCCTTTAATTGTTTGTTCTAGAACGTCACTATAATATGTTATTATTTTCAGATTTTGTTCAGAATACATATTATTTAAACTGATAATTTTAAAACCATGGAAAAATCTTTAAAATAAAAAATGCCAAAGATTAACATTTCAGCAATGTAACCTTCAGCATTTTCTTAACTTAAACTATTTTTAATTAGATTCAATTCTAATATTTTCTAACCTAAAAATTCAAAAACATCTTTGCGGTCATATAACTTAAATACTTTTTCAAATAAGAATTGACCGACAAGTGACGCAATAACTGGAATAACTAACCATGCTAGCAATGCTGCGACAACGCCTAAGCCTTTTTCAATTGATGCTAATGGTCCTACTAAACCTACTAAACCAAAACCACCGGAAGCAGGAGAACCTGAAATTGACATCAAAGCTACAGGAACTGCAGAAATTATTGCTGTAAAGAAACATGGTACTAAGATAATTGGACGTCTAAATAAGTTAGGCATCATCATCTTCATCGCACCTAAGGCAATCGCAATTGTTACCCCTGGCTTGTTAACTTTCCATGAGTTTACTACAAGTACAAGTGTTGTTGCAGCAACTCCCATTGCAGCAGCACCAGCAGCCAAGCCGTTAACTTGGATAGCCATTGCAATCGCTACTGTTGAAATTGGAGAGATAATTAACACTGCAAAAGAGCAGGCAATTAAAATACACATTAAAACTGGTTGTAATTCTGTAAATGTGTTAATCACATTACCAATTGCGGAAGTTATCGCTGTAACATATGGATACATATAGAATCCAATTAAGCCAGCACCTGTTCCTACTACAATTGGTGTTAAAACAATTGCTACTGATCCAAATTTATCGCCTATCAACAGAATTAATCCAACTGCAATCGATGCTGTTAACATGGTATTAATAATATCCCCTGTTCCAGCACCTACATAGGCACCTGTTTTATTCAACGCTGGGAAGTATTTAATTACGCCAGAACCTACAAATGCGGCTCCACCAACTACGGTCATCTTCATGCCATCAAAGCCAAACTTTTGAGCAATCAATGTACCAATAATTAAAGGTGTTCCTAATTGGAAAATAATTGCTGCTTGTCCTAAATGTACGGCAAAAGGATTAGTGCCGAACATCTTGAGGATAGCGGCAAGAACAGCATTAGGAATTAAACCAACTATAATCCCGATGGCAGTACCGCCTAAAACACGATCAATGAAAACTTTGGGTGTAATCTTTGTTGTTTCCAAATTCGTCACCTTCTTTATATAAAATATACACATTATTATAAGTGAGATTGTGAGCAATGTAAATATATTTTTCTTTAGTTTCTTTCTTTTATTAGAAAAAAACGTAAAAAATTAATTAAATTTAACACTTATATTTAAGTATTCTGTTATAATGATGATATAATATATATTGTAAAGGTTATCATTTATATGAGGAGGAATTTTTAATGGTTTCAATCAAAATGTTTGGTGTTCGTGATGAAGAACGTCCAATGGCTGAAAACTGGGCAAAGGAACACAACGTTAAAATTGATATGACTAGTGACATCCTTACATCTGATACTATCGATGAAGTTAAGGGTTTTGACGGTCTAACTTTAATGCAAGTAGCAGAAGTTACAGATGACTTATATCCTAAATTGAAAGAATTTGGTATCAAACAAATCGCACAACGTAGTGCTGGTTATGATATGTACAATTTAGATGCTGCTAAAGAAAATGGCATTATTATTACTAATGTGCCTAGCTACTCCCCAGAATCAATTGCTGAATATACTGTAACTACAGCATTGAACTTAGTACGTAAATTCCCACTAATTGAAAAACGTGTTAAGGAACATAATTTCTCATGGGAACCTGAAATCAGAGGTCGTGTTATCGGTGACATGACAGTTGCTGTTATCGGAACTGGCCGTATTGGTTACCATGTAGCTAAAATCTTCCATGGTTTTGGTGCTAAAGTTGTCGGATATGATCTATATCCTAGTGACAAATTAGACGGTATCTTGGAATATCGTGATTCTGTAGAAGATGCAATCCGCGATGCAGACATTATTTCTTTACATATGCCTGCTTTCAAGGAAAACCACCACATGTTTAACTACGAAATGTTCAAGAAATTCAAATCTGACGCTGTATTAGTTAACATGGCTCGTGGTGCTTTAATTGATACAGAAGATTTATTGAAAGCTTTAGATGATGGCCTTTTGGCTGGAGCTGGTCTTGACGTTTACGAACACGAAGGTCCATTAGTTCCTATTGACCTAACTGGAAAAGATATTGAAGACGAAACATTCAAGAAAGTACTTGAATCTGATAAGATTATCTACTCACCACACGTAGCATACTACACTGATGAAGCTGTTAGAAACTTAGTTGAAGGTGGCTTAAATGCTACTTTGGAAGTATTGGAAACTGGCGATGCTTCAACACGTGTAAACTAATTAGTTTAATCCTAATAAAAGCCTCTGAGAATCCATCTCAGAGGTTTTTTGTTATATACTTACTATAAGTTATTTATATTTTTATCACCGTATAGACTTTCCCAGTCATTTCTAAAATCTGCCACAGCTTGAGAAATAGACGGCATCTTAAAAGCAGATGCTACAATATCAGGACCAACTGTTACAGCTTGAGCACCATTACTTAATGCTTCATTTACTTGTGCTACATTATGGAAACTTGCAGCTAAAATTTTAGTATTGCTATTATCTAAATTAATTCTTTTAGATAGATTTCTAATAACTTCAGCTGAATTAATATTTTGATTTAACATTCTATTATAGTAAGGAGCCAAGTAGTCAGCACCAACGTTGATTGCTTGATAACCTTGAAATTCCGTATAAATTGCAGTTGCTGTTACCCTAATTCCTTCAGCCTTTAGTTTTTTCATGACTTCTAACCCATCTAAAGTAGTTGGAACTTTGATGTATACATCCTTACCTACTTCATCTACAATTTTATGAGCTTCATCTATCATTCCAGATACTGAAGGTGCCACAACTTGTACGTGGAGTTCTCTTTCATCTTCAATGATTTCCTTTATTTTTTTAAGATGTGCGAATAAATCATCGCCTACTCCATCTTTTTTTAGAATCGTTGGATTAGAAGTTACTCCTTTAACATTTAATTTATCACAGTAATATTTAATCTTTTTCAAATCAACTGTATCTAATAAAAATTCCATATCTATTTTGTCCTTTCATGCTAGAAAAGCATAGAGAAACCTCAACGCTCCCTATGCTTCCCTAATTTATTTTATAATAGCAATCTTTGTACCTTCATTAATTTTAGGGTATTCCTTTTCTTCTACGTACATTGATCCTGGTAATGTAGCAGTTTTATCCCCTGTGAAGTTAATGGCTATATGACCTAAGTTCTTCAAGTTAGTTTGAACTTCGTTACCTACTGCTGTTATTTTATATTTTTCATCGTCAATTTGTAAAGTCATACCTGCCTTTATTTCACCAGATAATTCGTTTACTTTAATGATGTAGCAGGATGGTCTAAGTGCATCTGGAGCCCCTTCACCAAATAAGATAACCATCTTAATTTCCTTGAAATTCTTAGCTTCTTCACCAATTTCTATAACTTCTGTTTCATAAAGCTTAGTCTTTTTCTTTTGTAAGAACATAACAAATCACACCTCATCATCAATTCATTTTTACTTTTATTTTCCTGAATATAATCCGAAACTAGCTAACCATGCTACAAATACTCGAGGTAAACCGTTTAAGAAACGTGAGTACAATACAGATGTAACCCCAACTTCAACTGTTTCTGGCTTAGCTTCTTCAAGACCTAAACCAACAGGAATGAAGTCACAGGCATTTTGAGTATTGATAGCGAACAATGCTGGTAATGCATATTGTGGAGGAATATGACCTTTACCAATTTCAACACCAATTAGAGTACCGATAACTTGGGCAATTACAGCACCTGGTCCAAGCAATGGTGATAAGAATGGCAATGAACAAATGAAACCTAAAATCATCAAGCCCCAAACGTTACCTGCAAGAGGTACCATGATTTTAGCGAACCAGTTACCAATACCGGAACCCATGATAATACCGATTAGCAAAGCAACAAATGCCATAAATGGAATAATTGTATTCAAAACTGTTTGTACTGATTCCTTAGCAGCTTGGTTAAATGTAGCAACAACTTTACCTACACCAATACCAATCTTAGCGATAAATCCGCCACCATGACCTTGTTGTGTCAATGTTTTAGAAGTATCTATTCCGTCTTCTTTATCATCTGCAACTTCTTCTTTGGTAGCCTTTTCATTTTGTTGTTTAACAATTGCTTCTGCATCTTCAGCATTTACTAATGAAATTTGCTTTGGAGTTACAGCAGATACATATAATTCTGGAGTAATGTATTTAGCTAAAGGACCACTTTTACCTGTTGGAAGAACATTTACTGTTAAAATATTTTTACTTGGGTAAATACCACAACGTAAGGTACCACCACAGTCAACGATTGCTAATGCGATTTCTTCATCAGGAATTGCTGTCTTAAAACCATCAATAGCTTCCATACCTGTTAATTCAACAATTGTATCAACAATATCTGGTCTATTACCACCTGTTACATAAACTACTTTATGTTTTTCTTCTGTTGGTGTTACAACGATTGGACCACCCCAACCACCTGAGCCTTTTACGATTTTAATACTGTTCCATTTACTCATAGTTCATTACCTCCAATTAATCCACTGTCTTAGATAACTTGATTCCAGTTGTGCGACATACATAAGCAGTTGTAAAGTCAGTTACCCAACCACCGATGAAGTTCATAACTAAACCTACTAATAAGTATCTAATAGCTAAGTCCATACTATTCAAACCTAATTTTTGTACACCTTGTGCGATACCCATCCATACAAACAATTCACCTGGATTGATGTGAGGGAATACCCCATTACTTGTATGACAGAATTGAGCTTGTGCAGCGTAGTAACTTGGCTTGTAGTATTCAGGTAAGAAACGAGCCATTGTAAAGGACATTGGATTACCTAACATAAATGCTGATAAGAATGGCAAAATTAGATAACGTGTAAAGATGTTCTTAGATGCCCCTCTAGCAATCTTATCCATCTTTTCTTCACCTAAGAATGCAATAATTGTATTCATTAAAACCAATAATAGCAATACAACTGGTACGATTGTCTTCATCCAACCAATGAATGTTTTTCCACCTGTTTCAAAGAGGTTCATAAAACCTGATGCAAGATTTACAACTATATCCATGAGATCATCTCCTAATTAAATTTCTTTGACATATTTGCCTTCAAATTGTTTGCCATTAAACCAATCTTTGTAAATAATGGCATGTTGAACACATTTACACTTGTATCGTAAGCACTTGCTGACAATTTTTGTGTCTTAAAATCAACAAAAGTTTTGTAAGCATTCAATAAACATTGTCTAGTCAATTTATTCATTCTCTTTAACTCTTGATAATCTGCAGCTAAAACCGCGATGTTTTTACCTTCGAGTTTCTTCAATGTTCTAAATTTAGCGAACACTGTAACCCCTTGCATTAAACGAGCTTCTTTTATATTTCCATCATTATCTATCGCTATCAACATCAATGAACCTGAAAAGAAGCGTTTAGGATTTTTACCAATCAGAATGCGATAAGGTCCTAGTAATCTTAGTTCACGATAATTTCTGGAAAAATTTTTAATTTGAAAGATTCCAAACAATCCTTGTAAGAGAAACGCCCCTACAACAATCAATCCTATTAAAATAATCATCTATATTCCCTCCGTTATCTGTGTTAATGGTAAATCCATGTCATATTCCAACAAATTATTATAAATTTCATCATATCCTGAAATCATAAAGATTAAGTCGTATACGCGAGACAGAATCTTACTCAATTTAGAGTTTAGATTTTGCGGTATACCTATTAAGAAAATGATTCTTACTTCTTTTCCCTGATATTTTACAGCTTTTGATAAGATGCCAACTGTCAACAATATTCTAGAATGATTAGATTTATCAACCATATGCGGAATTGCAATCCCATTTTGGAAGACATTACTCATTTTTTCTTCTCTTTTCTTCCAATCTAGCTTAAATTCTGGTGATAATTCACCTGTTGAAATTTCTGTATCAATTAAATTCTCAACAGCTTTCAAATAGGAAATTCTTTCTTCAAATCTTTGAATTCTAAATTTTACTTGTTGGCTACTAATTCCCGCCATAACTTGCGATAGAGTTACTTTGCTAACTAATTCGTCATTCTTAAAGATACTCTGAATTCTAACAATTGGAGTTGTAACATCTTTACTTTCAAGTGGTAAAGTTGAAAATACAATCAAGTAACGTTCGGACGATTTCTTGAAACTTTCACTACTCTTGAAAACATCTGCTTCAGTTGTTCCTTGAAAAGTTTCATTTAACCTACTAATAATCAAATTTTGAATACTTTTACTTACTTCACCAACAATCGCAACTTTATGATATTGAGGATTCCCTCTTTTTTCATCTTCTATTTCCATTTGATAATAAAGTGCTAAATAACCCAATTCTTTATCTGAAATCTTAATATGCAGTTTACTTTCTAATAAATTAACTGTCATAATAGCTAAATCTACTGCCACTGGATATTTTTCAACAATTTCTCGACTGAATAGATCATCATTTCTCATATATGTGGCACTTCTATTTATCATGAAAATTGAATGATACTTTATCTGTTCAAAGACTCGATTGTAATCAATATCTAGACTGATATTTTCCTTAACTTGACTAAAAATTTCTGCAAATAATTCATCTATCCACATCAAGCGTTTATTTATTCGTTCAGTATTTCTATTACTATAATTGATATTCAGTGGTATTAATAGGAAGCTTTTTTCTGCTTCTGTTATTTCCTTTGAATGTAAATACTTCTTTAATATAGATAGAATTTCGTCATTTACTTCAGAACTAGTTAATTCATAATAACAATCTGGCGTCGTTGAAATTTTTCTACCATGCTCATGTAAGAAGTTAAGTATTTTCAAATGTCTTATTATTAAATTACGTACTGTTTTACTTTTATCGTACTTTCTAACTAATTTGGTTATTTCCTGCTTTTCTTCAATTGCTAGTTTCTCACCCAAATCATAGTAGTCACAAACAAAGTTACGTAGAATGAAAGCAATCTGACAGTCTTCCTTACTTTCTAACATTACTCCGTTGTTACTTACCGATCGAATAGTAGTATCGTAATCTTTTAATAGAAGTTTTATTTCTTTAATATCACGATTGATTGTACCTTTACTTACCATCAAATATTCAGATAAATCATCAAGTAACATATATCCTTTAGATTTAATCAGCATCAATAATATATATGCTTGACGTTTTAAAGGATTATTGAAATCCAAAGTTGTCTTTAAATAATGCGTCTGAAATTTAGCTAATCTAGCATAATCTTCGACTTTCAAATAATATTTTTGATTTTTTTCTTGAATCTCAGCTATTTCGCCTAATTCTTCATTCAAACTCGTTATATACTTTTGTAAAGTTTTCTTAGATACCTGTAACTCACTAACTAACCTATCTACTGTAATCGAATCATTTGTCGTAAGAATCTTAAACAATTGATAGTTTAATACATTCATAACCTATCCCACTTTCTATCCGCGAGATTTTCCTCCGGCAACGTTTGTTGTAACACCTGTTATATAACTTGATCTGTCTGATAAGTAGTAGGCAACTAAATCAGCAACTTCTGATAATTTACCACTTCTTCCTAATGGTGTAGTACTCTTACTCTTGTATCCTGCACGGACATCTTCAACCGTTTTATGTCTTGTATATGCCAAAGCTTCTTCATAAGCTAGTGTTCTTAAACCTGTTGCTTCCATAATTCCAGGAGCTACACCTACTACACGAACATTGAATTCACCTAATTCTTTTGCCCATGAACGTGTTAAACCTACGATTGCTGCTTTAGTTCCTGAATAAATGCTTTGTCCTTGTGAACCTTCCAGACCAGCTTCAGAAGCCATATTAACAATTACACCTGATTTTTGTTTTACTAATTGACGAGCAACAGCTTGTGACATCAAAAATACACTCTTTACATTGACATTAAACATCTTGTCAAAATCATTTTCAGTTAATTCATATTTGCTATTGCTTTCCTTAGCATCTACTAACAATCTTGGTAAGTTAATACCTGCATTATTTACAACACCATCAACATGTCCATGTTCTTCAACAACTCTAGCAACTAATGCATCAACTTGTCCTTTATTTGTTACATCTGTCTCTACAAATGTTAAATGATCATGTTCTTCCTTAGCTGGTTGTAAATCTGCATCATATACATATGCGCCGTCATTTAATAATTCTTTTACAATTGCTTCCCCGATACCAGAAGAACCACCTGTTACAATGTACACCTTTTCATTTAAGTTCAGCCAGTTCTCACTCATAAGAATTCCTCCAATAACTTTATATCTTTATTACAATTCTTATTTTAGTGTTAACGGTTACAACAATTAATACCAAGAATTTCTAAAATCTGAGAAAAATATTGCATGAATTAAATATTTAAATAAAATTATACAGTTAACATAAATTTAAATCAATATATAGTAGGTAATTATTTTAAATAATATTTTTTATCATCTTATATCCTTTAATACGATATTATTATTTTTTCTTTCCTATTTTCTCTAACTTACACAAAAGTTACTAAAAAGTACCTATGTTACTTTAAAGTTCGTACTTACAAAAAGTAACTAAATAGTATATATTATCTTCATCAACTTAATATATGAAAGGAAAGAATTTTTAAGATGAATAAAATTTCACCTCGTTTAACATTATTTGCACTGGCTATTAATGCTTTTGCAATAGGTTCTACTGAATTTATTAGCGTTGGATTACTTCCAATGATCGTTAAAAGTTTCAATATTAGTTTATCTCAAGCTGGACTAACTGTTTCATTGTATGCTTTAGGCGTAACTATTGGCGCACCTTTGTTAACGATTTTAACTGGTAAATGGAGCCGCCATTCCTTAATGCTAGGAATCATGACTTTATTTATAATAGGTAATTTACTTGCAGCTTTTGCTCCGTTTTTTGCTATTTTACTATTGGGTAGAATTTTAGCCGCTTTAGCTCATGGAATATTCATGTCAATTTCAACAGTTATAGCTGCTAATGTAGTTGAACCATCTCGTCGTGCTAGTGCTATTGCAATTATGTTTACCGGACTAACTGTTGCAACTGTTACAGGTGTTCCTTTGGGTACTTTTATTGGTCAACAAACTTCTTGGAATATGTCTTTTATCTTCATCGCTACCGTGGGACTTATTGGTTTAATTGCTGATTATTTTCTAATTCCTAAATCTTTACCAATTCCTGGAAAAGTAGATTTGCATGGTTTTATTCGTATCTTTACTAACAAACCTTTAGTTCTATCATTCCTGATTACTGCTTTTGGCTATGGAGGAACTTTTGCAGCATATACTTATCTTTCTCCATTATTAGAAGGAGTAGGCTTTTCAGCAAACGCCATTGTTATTATTTTAGTTATTTACGGAGTAATGGTCGCTATTGGCAATACTTTAGGAGGACGTTTTGCTAATACTAACCCTCTTAATTCTTTAATAAAGATGTTTGAGTTGTTAATGACTACCTTACTTTTCCTTTTTGTTGCAGTTTTAGCTAATAATGGGATACTAACCTTACTAGCAAGTATATTACTTGGTCTATTCGCCTTTATGAACGTTCCAGGCTTGCAATTATATGTAGTTCAATTAGCTGAAAAATATGTACCTAATGATATTACTCTGGCTTCTGCTTTAAATATTGCAGCTTTTAATATCGGTATAACACTAGGATCATTTATCGGTTCCAGTGTGACTGATACTTTATCAGTTATATATACACCTCTATTTGGAGCCATAGTCGTGATTATCGCTATTGTACTAATTCTATTCATTAGAAACGATCGTCAATCTGTCTCTGATGTAATTCCTGAAGAAAATAAATAATCTTTACAAAAACACGCTAAGGATAAAAATTTTTCTCCTTAGCGTGTTTTTAGCTTCAGTATTATTTTTTTACTATTCCTTCATTAAATCAGAAATAATTTCCGCAGCACTTTTACTCTCATGAATCATTCCAGCAACTGAACCAGCAAATATTATTCCATTTTCTACATCATCTTGATAAACAGCTTTCTGATATGCCTCATCTAACAATTGATTGAATTTTAACTTATCAGTCATTTTGTCTTCCAACTCATATAGCTCTTTAGCTTTCTTATTTACAACCGTTCGACTGGCTACTCCCATTTTTGTACCAATTACACCAATAGAAGTGTCCTTTGATTCAATAATCGTTTTCTTCCAATTATCACCAACGGGACTTTCCTTAGAAATCGAGAAAATTGTACCACATTGTACACCTTCAGCTCCCATCGCCATTGCTGCCTTCACTCCACGATTATCAGCAATTCCTCCGGCTGCAATAACAGGAATATTTACGGCATCAACAACTTGAGGCCAAAGAGTTTGCGATGCCATAGTTCCGATATGTCCTCCACTTTCCATACCTTCAGCAATAACAGCATCTACACCTAGATCTTCCATCTTTTTAGCAATTTTTACATTTGGAATTACAGGCATTACTTTTATTCCTGCTTCCTTTAGTTTAGGCATATATAATTTAGGTGTACCAGCACCAGTTGTTACAATTTTTACTCCTTCTTCAATGACAACATCAACGATTTCTGGAGCCCTCTTATTTAAAAACATCAAGTTGACAGCAAATGGCTTATCAGTTAATTCTTTTACTTTATGGATTTCTTCGCGTACCTGTTCAGGTGTATCTTGCCCTGAAGCTAGCACCCCTAAACCACCAGCATTAGAAACAGCTGCCACCAATCCGACTTTAGCTACATCTTGCATCGCTCCTTGAATAATTGGATATTTAATTCCTAACATTTCTGTAATTCGATTCATGATTTCTCACCTCAATTATTTAAAATATAAAAAGGATATCTTACAACCATATAGTTATAAGATATCCCAATTGATATTAATGGTAATTACAATTTACTAAATAATTAGAATTGATCGATCAACAATTGACGAATTTCTTCCAAGTATGGTTGACGAGGATTTGCAGTTGTGCATTGATCATCGTAAATACGATCAACCATCTTATCAAGAGCTTTTTCAAATTGTTCTTTAGTTACACCATTTGCAGATAACTTAGGTTCAACGTCTAACTTCTTCATTAAATCGTTAATCTTGTTGCATAATGCATCTACTAATTCAGCATCTGAGTTGCCTTTCAAGCCTAATGCACGAGCAATATCTGCATAATCTTTTTGAGCACGATATACTTCATAACGTGGGAATGGTGTACGCTTTACACGACCAGAAGCACCGTTAAATTTAATTACATGTTGCATAGCGATGGAAATTGCCAAACCATGTGGTAATCCAAATTCCCCACCAGTCTTATGAGCGATTGAGTGGTTGATACCTAAGAATGCGTTAGCAAATGCCATACCTGCTAATGTTGCAGCATAGTGCATGTTTTCACGAGCCTTTTCACCTTCCAATGTAGGATGTTTTGGATCGTAGTTGTATGAAGCTTCCAAGTTTTCAAATACTAACTTGATAGCTTGCATTGACCATGGACGTGTGAAGTCAGATGCCATAACTGATACATATGATTCAAGGGCATGTGATAAACTATCCAATCCAGACAATGCTACAGTTCTCTTAGGAACAGTCATAACAAATTCTGGGTCTACGATTGATACTTGTGGTGTCAATTCATAGTCTGTTAATGGATACTTAACATGTGTATTGTCATCTGTAATAACAGCATATGGTGTTACTTCGGAACCTGTACCAGATGTTGTTGGAATTGCAAACATTCTTGTCTTCTTTGCATGATGGAACTTAACAATTCTCTTACGGATATCAACGAATTTTTGTTGTAATTCTTTAAATACTTCACTAACTTTTTCGTAGCTATCTAAGAATCCTGGTTCTTGATCTAAGGAGTATTCGTAGATATAACGAGCAATCTTTGTAGCATCCAATGCGGAGCCACCACCGATAGCAATAACTGTATCTGGTTCGAATTGTGCCATTTGTTGAGCAATTTCAATTGTTTGTCCTAACATTGGGTCAGGTCTTACAGTTCCATAAAGAGATATTTTAACTTCATTTTCTCTTGCTGCTAATTGATCGTAAACTTTGTCTACAAATCCAAACTTAACCATTCCTGGGTCAGCTACGATGAATGCACGGTTAATATCTTCAGTTTCATCTTGTAGATAGCTGATAGCATTCTTTTCGTAGTAGATCTTTTCTGGTAAACGAACCCATTGAGGCCTGTTACGTCTCTTAGCAACTGTCTTAACATTTAATAGGTCTGATGTTGATAAATTATGTGACAATGAATTCTTCCCCCATGATCCTGTTCCAAGTGTCAAACTTGCACGTAAGCCATCTGTGTAAATATCACCAATACCACCAATGGAATCAGGTTGATTTACCAAGATACGAGCTGCTTTAGTTCTATCACCAAATTCTTTTACAAATGGATCGGATTGAGAACCAATTTGGATAGCAGCGTTATGGCCTGCACCTTGATAATCTAATAATGCAGCAACGGTCTTAATACCATCTTCACGATCTTTTGCTTTATATACTGACAATAATGGAGAAAGCTTTTCAGATGATAGTTTTTCACCGATGTTCTTAGCAGAAAGTTCGAATAACATTACATCTTTACCTTCTGGAAGTTCTACACCAGCTTGTTCAGCAATCCAGCGAGCTGGCTTACCAGCAACTGGACCATTTACACCATGTCTATCATTGAATACGAAATCTTCAATCTTCTTATAGTCTTTCTTAGGAACAACGTATGCTCCTTTTTCTTCCATCTTCTTTAGCCATTCATCATAGATAGGAGCTTCAACAACTGCAGAGTTTTCAGTAGCACAAATCATACCGTTATCAAATCTCTTAGATAGAAGTAAATCTTCAACAGCTCTGTCAAGGTGTGCTGTATGATCAACGTAGATAGCACCATTACCAGCACCTACACCCATTGATGGATTACCAGACTTCAAAGCTGCATTAACCATTCCTGGACCACCAGTAGCCAAAATAGAAGCAATCTTTGGATTTTGAATAAGAGCTGTTGTCTTTTCTAGACTTGGTTCTTCAATCCATTGAATAATGTTCTTTGGAGCACCAGCTTTTACAGCTGCATCATAAACGATCTTTGCAGCATGTGCTGAACTCTTTTGAGCTTGTGGGTGGAAAGCGAATACAATTGCGTTTCTAGTCTTCAATGCTAATAATGACTTAAACATTGCTGTTGATGTTGGGTTTGTTGTAGGTACAATACCTGCTAAAACACCAAGTGGAGCTGCAATTTTTACTTCGCCTTTAATCTTATCTTCTTCAATTACACCAACTGTTTTATCATTCTTAATAGCATTATAGACATTTTCAGTTGCGAAACGGTTCTTTGTATCCTTATCTTCTACAACCCCACGTCCAGTTTCATCTACTGCTTCATGAGCTAAAATCAAAGCAGCCTCTGAGCCAGCCAAAGCAGCAGCTGCAACAATCTTATCTACTTGTTCTTGTGAGAAAGTAGAATATTCTTGTTCAGCTTTTAATGCTTTTTCTACTAAACCATCAGTGTATACACGAGCATCTTCTTCTTTGTTGTTTGTCTTGTTAACCATTACTTTAGCCTCCTACTATAGCTAAATAAACTATAAGTTAATATTTAACCATTAATAAACGATACAAATATAATTATGTTATCGTGAATTAATTCACAAATATTACACTTATAAAATAACATCATATACACAATAAATCAATACTATTTTTAAATTTATTTTATTTTTTCTTTTATTTTGTTAAATAAGTCACTTACTTAAACGGATTAAAAATATAAATAAAGTATATAGAAAATATTAAAAATATTTTTTGTAATCGTTTTCTATAATGATTTAATCATATCTTATATACTGTTTTTTTACAATATATTTCAACAAATTTATCGATAAAAATACTTTAATATCAATTAAACAGCATGTATCAATTCTAATTATGATTAAAATAATAATTCTTTACCCTTTCATTAGCCCTACCTAAGTTTATAAACCTAAAACTTATTGTTACTTAGTTTTAATTAATCCACAATAATATAAGAATTTTAGATACATTAGTACTCACTACATATAATTTGCTTCTCTTCTTTTTTATTCTTTATCTTCTTGGTTAAACTATGAAGAAAAATATAATTTTTTGTTAAATTTATTTGAAGAAATGTTTGAAAAAATATTTATTTTACTATATTCTAAAAGGGACGAAATGTATGAAAACGAATAAAATCATCATAAAAATATCAAGTTACATTGTTCACATAATTAAAAATCAGAAGTTAGACTTATCTTTTACTATTTATACTTATTGTACTTTTCTAGATAACTATCAATAATTATATTTTCTTATTTCTGATTAACTCTAAATTTATGATTTTCCATTCAATCCTGAGCATTTCTTAATTACTTTTAGAAAGGACAGATTAATATGCTTAGCAAGAATAATCATTATGGCAAACAACTTGCTAATACTCCACATACACCTCGCTACGCTCTTAGAAGGCTTAAAGTTGGACTTGTTTCAGTCGCTCTTGGAACTGTCTTTTTCTTTACACCACAAGCTCTAGCTGATACAACTAGTGGAGTTGATACGAGTACAGACCCTTCTACATTAACCACTACTAATGCAGCTGAAAATCACACAACTAATGCTTTGAGTAGTGCTAATGCTGCCAACAAAGTCAGTTTAACTAATACTACTTCAAAGAATACAGTCCAGGCATCTTCTACTTCCAATAACACTGAAACTGTTACAAATATATCCACGCCGACTACTACAAGTGGAACAGAAAACAATACTGCTAATACTCAAAGTAGCAACACCAATGCTATCGAAAATAACACAGCTACCGATACTACAATAAAAGCTAATAATAGTAAGGTTCAATCGAAGCTACAAGCTACTCCAAGTAATACTAGTGCTTCAATCAGTGATAACAACACTAATCAAGTAACACTTTCTCATGGTCAAGCACAAGGACAACGTGTCGTTAATATTACTACTGACGCTACTAGTGGGGACACTTTTACAATTGAAGTACCTTACATTTTTACAGCCACAAACAATGCTAATGGAGATCTCTTCTCTGCAGAGACGAAACTTACTCCCGTAAATAATCCTGCTTTTATTTCGAGCAAACCGCTCTTTAATACTACTTTTATTTATCATATTAAAAATGTTAATGGAAATATTTCATTTAACGTCAATTTATTACCACAGTTACGTGACTGGGCTCTATTAAAACCCGGTCAAGTATTCAAATTAACAGTAGCTCGCAATAATCAACAGGTAGGCGATATCACTTACACAATTGGCCCACAACCTTTAATAAATGATGTAACGATTACCTTTGATCATAATCAAAGCAACAACTTACTTCCTAACCAGACATATATGGTAGGAATTGGACTACCTAATGATGGAGTAAATGACGGCGATAACTTCACTGGAACAATTAAGGTTGATGTTCCAGATGGATTTGTCTTTGATTCTAGCCGTTCTAATGGCGTGGTTACCGGTTCTAATATTGGTGACGATTTAGGTATGTTTAATACTTTAGGTTCGATGGAAGGGATATCCATCAGTCAAGAAGCTGCTGGAAAACCTATTATCATTGAATATAACCGTACAAAATCTGAATTAGGTAAAGGATTCATCCTTCTTTACGGTCACTACACTAAGAATATTGATGCTAGTCAAAACACTTTCACAGCTACAGTAACAGCAACAACAACTAATGCAGATGGCGATAAAGCAAACTATGATGGATCAATTCAAACAATTACCAAGAGTCGTAATATTAGTATGCCAGTAGAAAATCCGGCTCGAAATTCTCTCGACTCTTCATTTGCTATTGGGGAAAACAATATTTATCGTGACCAGGTCAATCCAGATGGTAGTCATAGATCTGATGATCCAAAGTTAACATATGGGGCACAACGTCGGATTGAAATTATCAATAATGGAAACCAAACTCAACAAGATGTTACTACCCATATCAATCTAGAACCTGGAACAGTACTTGTTAAGTTAAGTAATGGAAAATATGGATTGCTACTAAATTCTTCAGATATCAACAAACCAAAGTCAATAGTAGCTACTCTCGAGGACGGAAGAAAAGTAAATATTCCTATTAATATCTCTACTTTCAGCGATGGTCGTAGTATTGGCTATGCTGCACTAATTACTTCTGACTTAGTTAATTCAGGAGTAAATGCAGACGGAACAAATATTACTTCTCTTGATGTTACCTATACTTCACTGGAACCAGGAACAAAATTAGAAATTTCTTTTGGAAATAACGGTTTGATTTCTGACAAGAAACCTGGAGAAGTTGCTACTTACTCCTATACAGTAACCTCTGCTAATGGAGCTAGTCATAACGGAGTTCAATCTATTCCGATTGCCGATCCAAAGGGGTTTCAATATCAATTTACTGGTTGGATTAACTTTGCTGGTGGCGATTACCAACCCAACAGTGAAAATGGTGGAAATATTGCCAAAATTTCCTATACTCTTCAACACGTTAATTATTCAGATGAAGCAAGTTCTTACCTAATTGAAATTCCTAGAGGATTCACTGTTAACCCAAGTGATCTTCATCTCTTTCAAAATAATAAAGAAGTAAAAGATGGAAAGATTGAATATTTAGGGACTGTTGGAGAACACGGGGAACAAACTTTTGTTATTTCTCTCCCATTCATGCCCTTTTACGGAATTCCAGTTTATGTGAAGGATGCTAATAACCAAGACTTAACCATAACGGCAACACCTAACCAAGCACCTGCGAACTACTCATATGCTCCAACTTTGGTTGATACTAATCCTTTAATTGCTGAAATTGTAACAGATAAGAATAAATTTACTCCAGTTTCATACCAAGCGTTCCATACTATTACTCGTGGTAATCAGACCTTTACTATTCTTAATATGCCTGGTTTCGGCCCAAACTGGGTTAACTATTCTTTTAGTTATGCTTCAACTTATAGTAGTTTTGATTCAATTCGTTCTAATGGCGATTATATTCAAGCTGGTGACAGCTTAACTAATCCACCTAAATTAAACTATATTCAAAACGGCCAAGTGGATAACACCAACGGAAGTCTTAAACTTAATACTTATTTATCTGATCTTGGAAAATCTGATTGCAGTTATAACCTAGTAAATTTACCAGACGTTGCACTTGGGGATAATACAACTATTTCACTTACTGGACAAGGAACAATCAGTGAAAATAGGAACGGAGAAAATGTACAGCTTCTTTACTCTACGAAACATATTAACAAAACTGAAGCTCTCACTGAAGATGACTTCAAAGACTTTATAACTGCTGATAAAGTTACAGATTGGTCTGCTATTAAAACTGTACTCCTAAAAGCTGGTACTCTTACTAGTCCAGGAAATATCACTGCTGAATTGCCGTTCAAAGTTACTGAGATGAAAGATGGAGAGATTAATACTAACGTAATCTTCAACACTAACTTCACTGGTTTTCATAATGCAATTACTCATAGTAATCCACAACTAGCACTTAATGTGCAACGTTATATCAACGTTACTACCAAATGGGTAGACGATGATACTGATCAAGAGCTAGCTCCAAGTACTACCCAAATGGTACGCTCTGGCGATACTTACCAAACTATCGCTAAGCCAGCTGATCTTAATCCAAATTATCGTCTTGAACGTGTAGAAGGAAATCAATATGGAGTTACTGGTGCTAATGATCTTATTGTTACTTACCATTACAAGGCTCTAACAGATGACTCGTTAAAAGAAAGCAAATCCATAATTAGAACTATTAACTATGTGGTTAATGATGGTCAAGTCCAAGCTCCAGATACAGTAGTCCAAGCTGTTACTCTCATTCGCCATGGAAGTAAGAACTTGGTAACCGGTAATATCACTTGGGGGCAATGGAGTGATGATCAATGGAATGAAGTTGTTTCTAAAAAAATTAAAGGATATCATCCAGATAAAGAATCTGTAGCCCAACAAAAAGTAACAACAAACACTGAGAATACAACAATAACTGTACACTATATTAAGAATCCAATTGTAACTTCTACTGAAAACAAAACTGTTAAACGTACTATTAATTATCTCGTTGATGGCAATGAAGTTTCCGCTCCAGATTCTGTAAACCAAGAGTTCGCCTTCTCTCGTGATGTATTCACTGATACCGTCACTGGTGATGTTACCTACGGTAACTGGAACGTTGATAACACTTCCTTTGAAGCTGTTGTTTCTCCTTCTTTGAAGGGTTATACTCCGGATATTAAATCTGTTACAGCTTTATCTGTTACTCCTGATACTAAGGACACAGTCATTACTGTTACTTATACTAAGAATCCAGTTGAAGTTCAACCAGCTCCTAAACCAACAGAATCGGTTGATCCAAATAAGACTAATCCTGCTGATTCAACAAATACAATGACAAAACATGTTAACTCAACTACAGTAACTGCTAAATCACAAATAATAAATCAAGTTGTTCCTTCCCAACCAGTTACAAAATCTAAGAAACTTCCACAAACTGGTGAAGAACATAATAGTTTAGCTACTATCGGTCTCTTAATACTTTCATTAGCAACTGGCCTTGGTTTAAAGAAGCGAAAAAAGGATTAATCTTTTAATTGATTAGATACAAAAAAGACGCCTAGAAAGCGTCTTTTTTTGTACCCTTTTTCCTCAGTTGCTTTTTACTACCTTAAAAAAACATCATCTCAAATTAGTTCTGAGATGATGCTCTATCTAATCATAATTTCTCAACAAATTATACAAAACTCTAATTTTTTCTTTAATATTTTCACCAATATCAGTATCCGCAACTGATTTTCGTTGTAATTCATGCTTTACCACTCGAACCGTTGAAACGATATCTTTCCCGCTTCTAATAGCATCTTGTTTTGAAGTAAATGGTTGATGCGAAACTAGTTGCAAGCCATATGAATTATACAATAATGTATATCCAGCGATCCCTGTTGTTGGCTGATAGGCTTTGGAGTATCCTCCATCAATTACTAACATATAACCTTCTGCACAAATTGCATTATGGCCTCTTTTAACCGGAGTATGACCATTAATAATATGATTAGTATCATCGCCAGCAAATCCAAATTCTTGTAAAATTTTGATGCAGAAATCCTTATTTTCCCTTAATTTATAATATGGATTCTTTACTTCTTCATGACAAGCTTTATCTGCAATAAAATAACGTTCAAAAGTAGTCATAGATTTCTTACCGAACAGTGGGGAAAGAGCTCCTTGCCATAAATACCACATAAAATCAGTGGCAAAATCATCTTTTACATTTGGCTTAGAGTAAGCTTTTCGAATCATTTTTTCAGAAAAATCAAACAATTTTTTGCCAGAATATTCTTTACTACCAATCTTCAAGCTACAGAAATTTCCTTCTTCATTTGCAGGAATACATCCATGGAATAGGAGATTGCCATTATACGTACGGTACATACTACCTTTATTCATCATAAAATCTAGATGACGTTTTAATTTTGTAGAATGTTGAATGGAAATTAATAATTCATCTACAATCGCATTTTCTTCATCTGTTAATTCACTAGGATTTTTAGGGTCTACAGTGTTGAAACAAGTATTTTGTAACGGATATTCTTTACCATTTAAACTAATTACATTTTTCTTGTAATCTATCTTATTAAGTAAATCTCGATCATCCATTTCCAATTCTGGCCTTCTAGCTATAACTTTCCCTTCAAGCTTAAATTGCATCATCGCAACAGCTTGGTGAATCTGTGTAATTTGTAACTTTTCGCCGTTAAATCTATATCCATCACCATTGGTCAACTTAGGTCTAAACTGAGGATTATCTTCATATTGCTCTTCAGCAAATCTTGATAGGTGACGTAGATTAATGCCATATGCATCTTCTATAATATTTAAATTATTATATCTTGCACAAATTCTCAATAAATTCAACATACATAGTTTTGAGCCTGCCATTGCACCTAGCCATAGTAAATCATGATTTCCCCATTGCATATCGACAGAATGATAATTCATCAATCTATCCATAATTTTGTCTGGTTCTTCTCCCCTATCGTAAACATCGCCTAAAACATGTAAATGATCTACTACTAACCTCTGAATCGTATAACACGTAGCAATAATAAATTTATCTGCTTGGTCTAGTTTCAAAATATTCTTCAAAAGCTGATTAATATAACTTCTTTTATTAAATTCTTGAGGATCGTTATATAATAATTCTTCTGTTATGTATACAAAATTAGGATTTAGTGCTTTACGAACCTTTGAGCGCGTATACTTACTTCCTGATAATTCTAAAAATTCTAATAAGTGGGAAATGTTATCTAAGTACCATTGTTGTAGCTCATTTTCTGTACGTAATTTTTTCTTTACTAGAGCCAATTCATCTTCAGGATAGTAGATTAGCAAAGCAAAATCTTGCATCGTTTGTTCTGTCATTCTATCTGAAAAGTAATCTTGAATTTTCTGTTTAATACTCCCAGAACCATTTCTTAAAACATGATCAAATGCTGTATACTCCCCATGCAAATCACTTACAAAGTGTTCAGTTCCCTTTGGAAGATGCAAAATTGCTTCCAAGTTCATAATTTCAGTAATCACATCTTGTTTCGTAGGATATTTTTCTTTTAATAAGTTATGCGAATAAGCATTCATGTCAACCTGCTTATTTACTAATTCTTCATTATCATCAAAATTCATCGCCATCAACCCCTATATTATGGTCATCAATATGCTTTTACATTACGCCTTGAAAAGGTTTTTGTCAATATATTTTAATTATTTAATTACAAATACTTATTTATAAATATTAAACCTTATTTATATGTAAATTAACCATAACTAACACTTAATTAAATGTAAAATTTTAAAAAAATAAACTTATCTAGCATTTACCGAACTATATGCATCTCTTTACTCAATATTTAAGTTAATTATGCAAAATACCCTCAAAAGATTCTCTATAACACTTTTGAGGGTATCTTTGTATGTGATATAATTTCAGTAGTTATAGTTGCAACGTAATTTTTAGTGAGGTGTTATATATGGAGTACCCTTATCGTGAAAAATTTCTATCTTGGGCTAAAGATGTTAAACATTATCGTGAAAGTACCGTAATGTTGTACGATTATACCGTCAATAGTTTCTATAACTATTTTTATAGTCAGTCAGAACATGGTAATGATATTCGTCTTGTCCGACCTCAAGATATCACTAACTATCTTGTAAACATTCAAGAACAACATCATATTGTTGCTAATACTGCTAATAAATACTATTTTCACTTGAAAAAGTATTTTACTTTTCTCTATAGTAATCATTTGATTGATGAATATCCTTTAATCGATTTAAAAACTTACAAAGTCAATAAATACACTAATATTACACTTGGTTGGCAGCAATATCTACCTGAAATTTTCAAAATTGCGGAACTTTCTGATGATGCAAAATTAGAACTTTTTCTAATCTCTCAAAATATCGAACCAAAGGGATTACTTAATATTACTTTTGGACAGCTTCGAAACTTTAATACAGAAAATATTGGAATTTTGCTAGATAATATTGAAGTAAAACCCGATAATTATTTCGTATTCTCACTAAAAAACGATCCTGAGAAACCATTGAATTCGCTAAATTCATTATTAATGAGAGTTAGACCTGATGAAGAAATTTTGAATATGACACTAGCTCCTTCAAAATTAAGACAAAGCTATATCTATAATTATCTCCTTACTAATAAAGATAAGTCTGAAATTGAGCTTTTGAATCATCTTCATCTATCTATTAAGTCATTAGTATATTATCGTCAAAACTTGCTCAATATTGACTTTAATAATTTTGTTTATGAAACTCCAAAAGAAAAGTAGTTTTTGCCCTTTCTTATCATAAGGAGATAATTAAAATGAAAAAATATTTAATATTTATTTTATCTATTGTTGTTGCACTACTAACTTGGATTCCGAATACTTGTCTATTTTTAACGGATTCCAATATAGGAACTATTCTTATATTAGTTTTGGCTATTTTTGTATGTGTTTTTTCTGTAATTTATAATAAACACTCTCGTTCTCTTTGGTATATATTTTCTTTTGTATTAGGATTAAGTCCTATACTATTTTTAATTTTCGTTGGCATTTTTTTAGCATTAGGAATGCCTTTTGCACCATGATTAACTTTCTCAAGTAGAAACCGGAAAAATTTAAAAAATCGCCAAAGATTTGCACTAATCCTTGGCGATTTTTACTTGGCGTAAGCTATTAAATTTCTATTTTAAATATTCAGTCAGATTCGCATCCAGAATCCTTAGCCCATCTTTCAAAGATAGCGTCACGTCTTGCTTCTTTATCCTTCAACATTCCATGTGTTTGTAACCAAACGTTTTTCGCAAAGTTCAGTACTGCTTGCTCATATGTAGTCTAAAGCAATATCATGATAGTAAGTTGTTGCATACAGGACATCAGTATCATCTAAAACATGATATCCACCTTCAGCCCACCATTCTATTTTTCCACTTGTTTCACTAGAAGTTGGATAAATATCCATAAAGTTTAAATTCATGTGTGATGTCTCCCAGAAGACCCTATCCCTATGAACGTTTTCTTTCCAGAAATTAGGATGTGTCTTAAGCCATTCATAAATTAATAGAAAATTTTCATGCGTAAAACTGTCTTCTTTAACCTTTTTATCCAAATTTTTCCATTCTTGATACTCATTTTCTAGATTCTTAACATTATAATCACCATGGTGTCTGAAAATTAGTTGATGCTTTGCCCAAAAGAAATCATCGCTCAAACTCCCAAATTCTCCTTTTTCATTAAGATCTTCATCTTCAGGTTCACCAAATACTTCATGTGCTATTTCATCTGAAAACCAAACTTCTCCGTCATTATCAGCTTGAGAGTAGTCTCCCAAGAAAGAATCATATATATAATCTACTTTTCCTGAATTTTCCTTATATTCCAATGGATGCCCTAATTCCTCACTAAAGTAGATCCCCCATTTATCATGATTATTCTTTAGGATGATACGTTCTTTTTCAAATAATTTTAGATAATTAGGTGATTCTTTTACAAAATTGGGAATATCATAATTCAAAAATTTTTCTTCCATGTCATTCATCCTCACTTGTTAATCTATAATAATCCTACCCTAATCTTTACGAAATAAAAATCTACCAGTAGTTTAATAGTAAGGAATATTCAAAAAATTTTTATTGTTTAATGTTAAATAACTTATTCTTATAATACTCAAAAAATGTTGTCTTACCTGTAACTACAACCATTCGCCCTTGCATACCATACTTCAATAAATCCTTATTAGTATTTTCAATATCTGTTTTAGCTTCAATTTGATAATAATTTTCTTTTCCTATCTCTACTGGAGAAATCGATATCTTATATATTTTTCCAGTCAAAATAATAGGTTTAGGTACGTTTCTAGTTACTTTGAATCTTACTTTTTGCCCTACTTTTATGGAAGAAATATCTGCTGTACTTATATATGCCTTTACTTTTAAAGTTTTTTGATTTTTCAAAATTGGCAGTATCTGAGCTAAATTAGCCCCTGCACTTATATAATGACTTTCACTATACTCATCGTTAATATGTAAAATTCCGTCTCTAACAGCCTTTACCTTATATTCTCTGTTAGTATTATTGTTTTCATCAATATTAGCGTTCAATTCTGAAATATTTTGCTTAATTTTTATAATTTCTTGATCAATAGAACTTAACTTACTTGACTGTAAATCACTCATTTTTTGATTGTTTATCTCAATATTGTACTTAGACGAATCAAATTCAGCTATACTTGTAGAGGATGCACCCTGTTTTTTCAACTCGTTATTAATCGAACTTTGTTTGGCTTTGTCGTTTTTAGATTTATCCTGGATCATTGTATTTTCTGTTAAATACGTATTCCTTTGTTGTAGGTAACTCTTTAAATCATTACGATAACCAAATTCATCATCTTCTCCAAAAGAATCATGATTGTCTTGAACACCTTGTTTAAGTAAGTTCAAAGCTGCCAACTGTCTATCTAAGATTTCTTTTTGTGAATTATACAGCTTCCCCTTATCTTGTATACTCATATTATTATAAACAAGTAATGTATCTCCTTTTTTTACATACTTTCCCTCTTTTAAATAATTTTTTTCAATAGGACTATTTACAGTTGATTGAATAACAGGATTGTTTCCCAATGCCTCAAGCGTTCCTGCACCTTGGATAGTTATCTCTTTTTTTCCAAAAAAACTAAAAATTACTATCGCCAACAATAAAATTGTAAAAGGAATAATAATCATAGTTGAAAAGTTTCTAAATCTAGCTGAATAAAATTCGCTGCTTTCTAAAAATTTATCTTCCATAATACAATACTCCCCCTAACTATTAACTAAATTGTAGTAGTATCCTTTTTTAGCTAATAATTCATCATGTCTACCCTTTTCTACAATTTTTCCGCTATCTAATACTAGAATATTATTTGTTCGCTTAGCTATAGATAATCTATGTGCAATAAAAATTATAGTTTTTGACTTTAATTTCATTAAATTATCAATTAGTTTTTTCTCCGTAATGGCATCTAATCCACTTGTAGATTCATCAAAAATCAATACTTGTGCTGGAGATAATAAGGCTCTAGCAATTGTAATTCTTTGTTTTTGTCCACCTGATAAAATATTAGCATTTTCATCTAATTCAGTTTTTAATTGTAGTGGCATCTTCGCTATATCTGTATCAATCATTGCTATTTTACAAGCCATAAGAATATCCTCATCCGTCACATTAGATCGATTACCTAGTCTAAGATTATCTTCTATTGTCCCGGCAAAAATATATGGATTCTGTGGTATATAATTAATATAAGAACGCAGTGCATGCTTATCAATACTATTAATATCATGATTATTTAGTTTTATACTCCCCGAAACTGGAGCAAAAAAATTCACTAATAGTTTAACTAACGTTGATTTGCCAGAACCACTCATACCTACTATAGTTATTTTTTCTCCTTGTTTTAAAGTTAAATTAATCCCATCTAAAACATTTTCACCATAACCATAGCGATAATCAACATCTTGAAATATAATATCTCCTTGTAGTTGAGTGACATCATGAATAGCCTTTTTATCTTTAAATTCACTTTCAACCAAGTAAACCTCATTCAAACGATTGTGAGCTACCCTTGCACTCTGCAATTTTGGTTGTAAATTTATGATATTTTGTAACGGATTCACAAAATAACTTAATAGTGCGTTAAAAGTCATTAATTGTCCTATGGAAAGTTGATTATTGATTACCAGATTTGCTCCTAACCATAGGACTATAACATTTAATGTTTGTTGAATAAATAACTTTAGTGCTTGTTGCAACGAGTCTGTTTTTATATATGCTAACGATTTACGTAAATAGTCTACAAATTGACTATCAATTTTGCGGTAACGCATTTGTTCGCTGTTTAAGGCTTTTATTGTTTCTATTCCTTGAATATCTTCAATAATAGACGAACTAAGTATCGCATTACTTTCCATTTGTTTATTATTCAATCTTTCAAATGCCTTTGTAAATGTAAGAATAATAATCGTGTAAATTGGAAGTGAGATAAGAGTTATTCCTAGTAATTTAAGATTTTGAATAGCCAAGATTATTCCCATAATAACTACAATACTTACATCTAAAAAAATAGATACCACAGTACTTGCTAAAGCATCTATAATTTTACTAGCATCATTAAAACGAGAGACTATTTCCCCAGTTTTTCTGGTCGCAAAAAATTCCATAGGCAACTCAAAAATATGTCTAATATAACTTAAAATAATTTCAATCGAAAGTCGTTGCCCTAAAATTGCTAATAAAAAATCCCTTGCATATGTAAAAATTGAATTGAACACATATATTACTAGTAATCCCAAAGCAATAATTGCCAGTGTACTATGCATACCATTAGGAATATATGTATCAATTATTCCCTGTAAAAAATATGATCCCAATATACTAATAATTGTAATTAACAAAGCTGCCAATACAATATTAACTATTAGTTGCTTTTGCTTAAATAATTTACTAAATAGTGATATTAATGATTGTTTAGTCTCTTTTTTCGGCTTGTATTCAATTCCTGGAACGATGAATAAAGTAATTCCTGTCCATTCTTTTTCAAAACGTTCATACGACATTTTAGTTATCCCTACATCTGGAGCTGGATCAGCAATTAAAATATATCTAGGCGTTGCTTTCAATACTACATAATAATGTAATAACGTTTCTTCTTTAACCACATGTACAATAAATGGATATGTAATGTCTTTCATTTCAAAAAGGGACATATCAGCTTTTACGGCTTGTGTTTCCATTCCTAAAGCCTGTGCTGTCTTAACGAGACCTAAAGCTGTAGTCCCCTCCATTGTTGTCTTAGCAATGTTCCTTAAATACGCTAATGATAGCGATGATCCATAGTGTTTCAAAATCATAGCCAACGAAGCTACGCCACAATCAGATTCGTCTACTTGTGGGATATAATATTTTTTGTATTTATGTATCATAAGTTACTATTCCCCTATTAAAACTTATTATCTTTCATCTTTTTTGTTATTAAGCATATCATGTTTTTAAATCATCATGCCTAAATTATCAAATCTGGTTCCTTTTATACTTATTTGGTATTAGTATTTTCTTTAACTTGTTAAAATAAAAAGCTAAGAAAAATCATTGAGTAAATTTTAATTTGATTTTTCCTAGCTTTCTTATTTTATTTACCGTAAAATCCTGCACTAAATCCTGCCTTTATATCATTTCTGTGTCTATATCCAGATTTAAAAACTGCAACTGCTCCTTGAACAATAAGGTTTGACCATGGAGAACCCCCTCCAACAATCTTTACTAAATCTTTTTCATCTATACTATTTAATTTTTTATTCATTTTAATGACCTCTTTCGCAAAGTTTTGTTGCCACCAATGATTGATAAATATATTTTATACCTAAGTAAGCAAAAAATATATCAATAATTGTAAATAAAAAATATCCTTTATCAAAAAAAATACTTCCTATCGCTATTGATAACATTACTAAACCGATATAAAAAGTATAATTTTTATAAAACTTTTTATTTATTTTCATATCTTACTCCTCCACTCTTAATGATAAGGTAATTGAAAATATGGATGTTTTAAATTCCATCTTGCCGTCATACCTAATTGGTAGCCATATCCATACCATATTTTACCTTCTATACTTCTCCCACCAATAATTTCGGCCAGATTTTCTTCGTTATACACTTTCATAGCAATTCACCTCCTATCTTTAATTTATCATATTCTTAAATCATCATGCCTAAATTATCAAATTCGGTCTTTTTTTAGACTTGTTTGGTATATAATGCCAATTTTGCTTAATTTAGTGTATCTTTCGTAAATTTATATTATCTAGATTAGAAATAATATATATTAACGGTGTGGTTGAGATATAACCTACATTTTCAACGAAAGTGTTGATTACCATGTTAAAAAAACTATAGACATTGTTGCTAGAAAAAAGAAAAATAGATATATTATTTTTTCAATCAATTTAGCAATTTTCATTCCTCTAGGCATTTGGCTAGGGGATTGGTTTGGTAATTCTACAAGAATACCTTTTTTAGAGTTTATTAGTACTCCCCAAATGATAGTGATTGCTATTTTTTGTTTAATATCTAGCGATCCATTGCTTTATGTTGTAGATACATTAATAAAGGTCAATAAACATTTGAAAAGATGATTATCATGATGGATAAAAAATTTACAGTATTGACAGAATGTGAGTTAGCAAAGGTTGATGGTGGTAAAGGGAGCTCTTATGTGGCTGGATTAGGTGGTGCAATTTTTGGAGTTCCATGTGCTATGATAGGTGCACATTATGCGCCTATTGGTTGGACTATAGTTACAGGTGCGACAGGAGGTTTTTAAGATGACTAGATTTTATGTTGTAAAAGTTGAAGAATTATCTACCATTGTAGGCGGAAATAACTGGGGAAATGCTTTTATAAGCGCTTTAGGTGGTGCAACTGAGGGTATCAAAGTATGTAATTTGGACCATGGGTCACAACAAGATGTGGAATAGTTGGAGCAGGAGCAGGTACGTGGATTGGGTATCACAATTCCTGATGAAGAAGACAGATAGAATTCTTATGTATTGCATAGGTATAGGTTAGATACTTATGGGGTTAATCAATATGATGTTAGGAAGTGTCGTAATA
>OGCW01000032.1_pt1 | contig 100723 bp, 88 predicted proteins | sample 1570231 | NCBI WGS metagenome assembly OGCW01 (sample SAMEA2582168, study PRJEB24529) | metagenome | biome: Human gut stool | place: China | collected 2011 | reverse complement strand
GTACGGTGGTGTGAGAGGTCGATAATTGAACTAATCAATTATCTCCTACTCGATTGATCGCAATTTAGAAAGATTAATAAGCTTAGGTAAAGCAGGATTGTATTTACGTGTAGAAAATAGTCTCACTGCATATCGTAAACTATACGCATTAGAACCTGGGAAATATACGTTTGAATTAGAAATAGATCCTAAATATATGAGAAAAAAAGTAGAGGTAACAGGCTTACTTTTAGCAAAACAAAATATCACAGATTTTATTAGTGATACTATCAATACTGACCTATATGGAAAAGATTATGTATTTCCTGATTTAAATACTGGGGACCCATTAGCTGTTGCATTTACTACTAATGTTGTTGTAAATGACGAAGATAGTTTTAAAAGTGTATCTTCAATTATGAAGGTAGCTAAATCAAAAAAGGAGTATATGGTAGTAGATCCAGATGGAGAAATCATATACGTATATTTGCCAGAAACTTTATATGAACAATATATTAGATACCAATCAGTACCAGATATAGCTTTATCAATAGTAATATTACCGGCACTTATACAGGTTTTAAGTTATATGGTATTAAACCGAGGTAATGATATTGATGAACAAAAATGGTATATGGTAATTGAGAAGAAAATAAGGAGTTTAGATAAGGATATTAATGATTTATTTAACGAAAAAATTTCACCACTAGAGTTAGCACAAATGATCTTAGAAAATCCAGTAGAAAGATCATTCAATGAAATAAAGGGGATTGTTGGAATTGAAGATTAAGGCGAAAACTTGCGATGAGAATTTTTTAGAGGAAATAAAACGAAATTTTGATACTAAATACATAGATTTATATCGTAATTTCGATAAGAAGGGTATTCAAGAATTATTCGATAATGAGTTAGTGTATGATATAGAACATGAATTTGAATACTTAGAATTGTTTGATCCTAAATCTTTTAGTGATTTATTTACAAATAATATAAAAAATACTTATGAGGCGTTGAAATTTTTAACACCTGCCCAAGCATCTAGAGAAGAATTTTGGTTTACTATGATTAATACTGTATATTTAGATTATTTATTGGATTATTTAAAAACGGTATCGGATCGTAAAGATTTTGATCAAAAGATTAAAAATAGTATTTTTTATAATAGCTCAATTACTAAGGCACAAACAATTCAAAGAATATCTCGATATTGGTGGTTAGGTTATAGGACATATGATGAAAAAAATATTTCAAATCCATATTGGCTGACAGAATATTTCTTTGAACGTGATGGTTCCAGTAAAATTATTGCATTCTTTTCTAGTAATTTGACTAACAATAAAGATATTGCATTAGGAATAATTGAAGGTATCAAAAATAGAAATGATAAGATAGTAAATAATAGATGGGCATATTTAATTATGAATAAATATTTTAATGCTATGGGTGGCGTTAGAATCATAGATATTATGACTAGGGAAGAAATTAAAAAAGAAACAATGAAATATATTGATTATATAGTAGAGAACCCAGAACTATTATCATTAGAAGAGAGAAAGGGAATAATAAAGGGTTAGCAGCATGATATAATTTTTATAAAAGACACAAACACTAATCGGAGGAGAAAGCAAGCATGGCTATTACGGAGTATGAAGATAAAATAAAGGATATTGTAGAGAATCTAGACAAAGAAGAATTTATCTTTGAATTTTTGAGTGTTTATAGCAAAATTGCAAAATCTACAATTACTAAATTACGCAAGGGGACTAATAATTTATCTAAGGTGCCTGGTGAATACCATTTAAAAAATAAATTATATTTTAAACAAGTTTCAGGAGATACATTACAAGCTTTTACTGACTTGGTTAGTAAAATATCTCAACAAAATGTGAATCCAAGATACATTATGGTAACTGATTTTAAAAACTTAATTGCAAGGGACACAAAAACTCAAGAAACAATAGACATTGATTTTAAGAAGTTACCAAGAAACTTTGAATTTTTTTTAGCTTGGAATGGCATTGAAAAAGCTGATTTCGAAAGAGAAAATCCAGCTGATTTAAAGGCTGCTGAGAGATTTGCAAAGTTGTATGATACATTGTTAAAAGACAACGTTTGTATGTTGTTCAGTAAATAGCTGCCCGTTGACGTAAGGAAATTTTCTCAACCATGCAGGTGTATCTTCCGGTCTAATTTTAGTATCTAAAAATTCGAATAATTCTTGAATTCGGCAGTTTAAATCACTGCCGTCTTCTTTTGTCATGCTCTTAATTGTATTAGTAAAAATATCTTTTTCAAACACTCCTGTATCTTCTGCAAATAAACAAAAGAGTAATCGAATTAAAAATAAATTTAGTCCATGTCTGGATATGCGCTCGTTGTCTTTTCAAAAAAGTCAAGAAACCTAATCATAGAAGCGGGAGAGCTAATTGGTTGGGACAAGGTAAATCCAGATATTTTAGGTTCAATGTTACAAGCAGTTGCTAGTGAAGATAAACGTAGCCATTTGGGTATGCACTATACTTCTGTACCTAATATCATGAAAGTAATTAATCCATTATTTTTAGATGATTTACATGAAGAATTTGAAAAAGCAAAAGGTAATGAAACTAAATTAAATAATTTATTGGAACGTATGCGTAAGATGAAATTCATGGATCCAGCATGTGGTTCAGGTAATTTTTTGATTATTACATATAAGGAACTCAGACGCTTGGAAATGGATATCTTTGAAGAACTAGGTAAGATAAACAATAGTACTATGTATGTACCAACTATTGATTTAGGTCAATTTTATGGTATTGAGATTGAAGATTTTGCAGTTGATGTAACTAGATTATCTTTGTATATTGCAGATCATCAAATGAACTTGGAATTAAAACGACGTTATGGTGATTATTTGCGCGAAACTTTACCTTTACATAAAGTTGGCGATATTAGATGTGGCAATGCTCTAAGACTTAATTGGAATGAAATTTTACCACATGAAAAAGATGATGAAGTGTATTTATTTGGTAATCCACCATATTTAGGGGCAAGTGGACAAAATCAAGATCAAAAAAAAGATATGGAATTTGTTTTAGGAAAAGTAAAAGGATATAAAAAGTTAGATTTCATAGCTGCATGGTTCTATTTAGGAATGGAGTATTGCAAGGAAACAAAAGCTAGGTATGCATTTGTTACTACTAATTCAATATGTCAGGGTGAACAAGTAAATTTATTGTGGACACCGATTTTAAAATTTATGCAAATAATCTTTGCCTATCAATCATTTAAGTGGGCAAATAATGCTAAGAGAAATGCAGGAGTTACAGTAGTCATTATTGGCATAAGTAGCAGAAACGAAAAAAATATAGAAAAAAGAATATACTCAATTAATAATTATATTAAAAAAGTAAAAATTATAAGTCCTTACTTAATAGAAACAGAGAATGAAAGCCTAATTGTAGAAAATACAAAGAAAACATTGAATAAGTTACCCTTAATGTCTAAAGGAAGTTCTCCAACGGATGGTGGCTATCTACTGATGAGTGATGAAGAAGGTAAAACTGTTCTCGAAAAATATGATGGTATAAATGATATTTTGAAAAAGTATGTAGGGTCTAAAGAATTTATAAATGGTTATTATAGATATACTATTTGGATTGCTGATGATGACATAAAAACATGGAAGAATAACAAATTTATATCAGAACGACTTAAAAAAATAACAGAATATAGAGATAAAAAGAAAGGAACAGTAAAGAAATTAGCTGATAAGCCTTGGAAATATGTGTCACAAGGGAGGTTTTCGGAAACATTATCAAAAAAGAATAGGACAGGATACAATATTATTGTTCCGCGTGTTTCTTCAGAAAATCGTATATATGTCCCAATGGGAACTGTTGATGATAATACTGTTATTTCTGATTCTGCTATGGCTATCTACGATGCACCACTTTGGTTATTGGGACTCCTGGAATCACGTATGCATATGGTTTGGTTGGAAAATGTAGGAGGAAAATTAGAAACACGCTATCGCTATTCTGCTGGACTTGTCTACAACACATTCCCAGTTCCAGAACTTTCTACACGTCGTAAGAATGAAATTGAAGAATTAATTGGAAATATTTTGGACATTCGAGAAGAAGAAGGTGGAACTTTAGCTGAATTGTATGGTTCACCATTAGCTGCTAAGAATCCTAAGCCAATGAATCCAAGATTATTAGAAGCACATAAAGAACTAGATAAAGTTGTCGATAGAGCGTATAAATCAACTGATTTTAAAGATGATAATGAACGTTTGGCATTGTTATTAAACATGTATAGTGAAATGGTCAATAAAAAGGGGTAAGGAAATATGAGTAATAACATAGAAGTAAATTATCATACAACTGGAGAAAGTACTGTTACTAACAAATTAGGCATGCGTCAGATGCAAGAAAGAGTATATGCAAAGCGAAATTCTAAATATTTGTTAGTTAAAGCTCCACCTGCTTCTGGTAGATCGCGTGCCTTAATGTTTGTTGCCTTAGATAAATTAGCTAATCAAGGAATTAAGAAAGTAATTGTAGCCGTTCCAGAACGTTCAATTGGAAGTTCATTTAAAAATACAGAATTAGTTAAATATGGCTTTTATGAAGATTGGATAATTGATCCATACTATGATTTAACATCTGCTGGAACTAGTGATAGTAAGGTACAGAGACTAATCAAATTTATGGAAGATACAGAAGCTAAAGTAGCTATTTGTACTCATTCAACTTTGCGAAATGCTTATCAAAAAATTGATAGTGATAAAAAATTCGACAATACTCTAATTGCTATTGATGAATTTCATCATGTATCAGCAGAGGATAATTCTGTTTTAGGTGGTGCATTAAAAAATATTATGCATAATTCCAATGCACACATTTTAGCAATGACTGGTTCATATTTTAGAGGGGATTCTGCACCAATTTTAACAGAAGAAGATGAGCGTGAATTTGATAAAGTTAATTATTCATACTATGAACAATTAGATGGATACAAGTATTTGAAGTCATTTGGGATAGATTATAAATTCTATCAAGGTCGATATACAGATGCGATTGGTGAAGCGATGGATTTAGATAAGAAAATGATAATCCATATTCCCAATGTTAATTCTGCTGAATCAACTAAAGATAAATATGATGAAGTTGATCATATTTTTGATGCAATTGGTGAAATTGAAAAGAAAGATGAAGAAACAGGTATCTACTTTGTTAGACGAAAAACTGATGGAAAACTTTTGAAGGTAGCAGATTTAGTCAATGAAGATGGTCGTGAAAAGATCCAGGCAACTTTAAGAAAAATCAAAGATGCTGATGATTTAGATATTATTATTGCTCTTGGTATGGCAAAAGAAGGTTTCGACTGGCCATGGGCTGAATATGCCTTAACTATTGGATATCGAGGATCATTGACAGAAATTGTACAAATCATAGGTCGTGTTACTCGTGATAGTGAAAATAAGACACACTCACAATTTGTTAACTTGATTGCACAACCTGATGCAGACAATGAAGATGTTACTTACGCGGTAAATACGATTATTAAAGCTATTACTGCTTCATTATTGATGGAACAGGTTTTATCACCTGAAATAAAATTAAAATCTAAAGGAAGTAAGATTGATACTACAGATAAAAATAATGATGATGTGGTATTTATTAAAGGTTTAAAAGAACCACCAACTCAAAAGGCTAAGGATATCATTGAAAATGATCTACCTGATTTAAAGGCAGCTATTTTACAAGATAGACAAGTTCAACAAGCTATTGCGACTCAAGAAGATACAGAATACGTAAATAAAGTGCTTATTCCTAAAGTAATTATGCAACAAGAATTAGACTTGGATGATGAGGAACTTGAATCTGTAAGGCAACATTTAGTGGCTGATATGGTGGTTAGTCAAAGTCAAAACAAGACTTCTAAGGGTGAAAATGGCGATAATAATAAATTTTTAAGTATGGCAAATAGGTTGATTGATGTAGAAAAATTAGATATTAATATGATTGATAAGATCAATCCATTTCAGAGAGCATACGAAATTATGTCTACTAATATCAATAGTAGTACTTTGCGTATCTTGCAAAGAGAGATAGATTCTAAGAAATATGATTTTAGTGAAGATGAATTAAGATTAATATATCCTAAAATTTTGAAGTTTATTTCAGAAAATGATGGTAAATTACCAGATAAGGGTTCAGATGATGAAATGGAAAGAAAGTATGCATATGCATTGATTAAGTTAAAAACTATGAAGGAAGAAAAGGAACGTTTAGAAAATGCCTAAAAGTATAGATGAAATTTTAAATGATCCACAGTTAAATGAAATTCTGGATAGATTAGAGACTAATAAAAAGAGTAAAAAGGTATTGAATGTTGATTCTGACATTAAAAATTTCATGGAAATTGTAGAGTGGGTTAAAGAAAATAGACATGAACCTGTAGCTGCTGAATATGGTAGTAATGAAAGAAAACTTTATAGCCGGTTAAAGGGAATTAAGAAAAGACATAGCGACGATGAGTTAGCTGAATATGATCCGGAACATCTATTAATAAAAGAAGTAATACCTGAATATGAGACGTTAAAAAATAAGATAGATTTAAATAAAAAGTACGATACGTTAGATGATATCTTGAATGATGATTTGGGAATATTTGATGAATTAGATATAGATAAAGACTTAGAAAATAAGTTACATGATACAAGTAAGCTCAAACGTAAAATAACAGTTTCTACTTCAAATAGAGCTAGGCCAAAGAAAATGGCTAACTTTGCTCCTTATGAAAGAATGTTTAAGAAGATTCAAGCTGACTTAGCTAGTGGGAGAAGAAAGTTAGTTAGATTTAAGAATTATGAAATTGAAGAAGATAGATTTTATGTATTACGTGGGCAGTTAATCTATATCGACGCAATTGGCGATACTTTTGATGCTAATAACAACGATCGTTATAAGAAAAAAGATGCTAGAGTGCATATTATCTATGAAAATGGAACTGAAAGTATGCCTTTACGTAATGGTCTGGCAGCTTCATTGTATGGTAGTAGTAAGGAAAGTAATGTTAAAGGCATGATGGTTACTGATCGTTTAGACAGTGAAGTAGAAATAAAAAATGATGATATTGTAACAGGTTACATTTATGTGTTAAAATCATTGAGTAATAATTCACAAATTTTAAGTATTAAGAATTTATACAAAATAGGTTTTACTACTGGAAGTATTGAGAAGAGAATTGCTAATGCTGAGAATGAATCCACGTATTTATATGCTCCTGTAAAGGAAGTCATGCAATTTAAAGTTATCAATTTGAAGGCTGAAAGTTTAGAAACTGCAATTCATCATGCTTTGGCTCAATATCAATTAGATGTTGATATTTTAGGCCCTAATGGTAGAAAAATTAAACCTAAAGAATGGTTTGTTGTGGATTTAGATACTATTTCAGAAATAGTTAATGAAATAGTGGCTAAACTCCAAATTGGATAAAATAAAAAAGAAGTAGCTCCTATTCCTTAGTTTTTGAGGAGTAGGAGCTTTTTTGCAGGGGAAGATGATGTATGGTTGTTGTATTAAGCGAAAAAGATAGAAGAGAAATATTTGATACTCTAACTAATAAACAAATAAGAGTTATTAAAAGATATGTATTAGATACAGTAAAATCAGAATTACTAACAAAGTACTTTTGGAAAGGAATTAATTGGGACCTAATTGGCTTAGAATATGATCCGTTTTTTCACAAGAAACTTGCTGAGAGAGTGAGTCAGCCGAGACTCTTTTGTTCAGCATGTGGAAAGCCACTGAAAAATCAGTATATCGTTAAATCAAAACAAACTGGACACATACAAGAACTTGGATCAACCTGTTTATCTGATAGAGCAGGAATAGATATTCGAATAGTCAAAGAAATTCATAATAGTAGAAAAAGAATTAATCTTTTTCAAGATGAGATTCTTTCTGATTATAGAAATAAGGAGCGATTTCCGAATAGGATATATAAAGATATTATTGAAATTAATGCTGATAGGTCATGGGGCCCGAAGTTTCGAAGCAAGATATTAGATTTTAAGGGAGCTAACTTACCACTTTTCCATAAGGATCATAATAAGCTTCTTAAAGATCTAAGCAATAGGCGAAATGAACTTGATGAAGAAGAACAATTTGGTCATAAAGATAAAGTTAGAAATAATATTCAAGAATACATTCATTTAAAACGTTATATTAATGAAATTATTCGAAAAGATCGAAGTTTAAATATAATTCGAAAAGAAGAAACATTAAGCGATGCTTTAGAGAGAATTACTAATATTAATAATAGTATTAATGATGATTTTGCTGTGATACCAATTTCAAAACAAAAAGAACTAGCTAAACAATATATTGATCCATTTAATCAGAAATTAAGTCGGATTAGAAAAGTAAAACAAATAGATAGTAAGACTTGGATTGATGAGGCTGTTAAAATAAGTACAACAATTATGAGTATAGTTCAAGACTTTAATGAGATTAAAGATAAAAGGATAAATGAATATAAGCGTGTTGTTCAAGAGGTTAATGATGTAAGTAAAACTATTCCAGGGAGAAATCAATATTTTGAACCAGATTTGACCAAAAATATTGATGAAGAAATAGCCTTTTATAAGCAGTATTTGGAAGAGTTGAAGTTAGAAAAAAAGATTATTTATTATCCAAAGAATTTAAAGAGGAGGTTGAGTGAAAAGGAAAGCAATCTTAAACGCAATCCAAGATGATTTAAGTAGAAGTGTGACACTTCCTGAAAAAGATGCACTAGTAAGATATTACTTATTAAAACAAGGATTTTATCAAGAGTTTACATTAGATGATTTTGATCAAAAAAGTGAAAGTGAACAAGTACAAATTCTAGAATACGCATCTTTAAAGGCAGAACTTATAAAAGAAATCTATAAATTTGAAATTGAGATTACTGCTAGAAAAAATGCAATGAATAATCTAATTAATGAAATTAATGGTCTAGCTAAGGGAATGTTAGACGATAGATACATTCATTCAGCAGAGAGGGATAGATACATTAGTACAAAAGTTCTTTATTATGATAATAATTATTCAACGACTATACTAAGGCTTAAGAATGAAAAACAAGTTTTAGAAAATTTTGTTGATAAATTTTCAAAATATCCACAGTCTTTGTTAAATAACTTGGAAGTAGCTAGTGAAAAAATTTATAATGTTCCAAGTGACAGTAGAAGAATCATGCATGAATATGTCAAGCAACTTCATATATATGAAAAAAATAGATTGTTAATTGATGATTATAGATTATTACTTGAATATTATTTTATGAAGAGTAAGGAAACTAATGATCTTAAAAAAATTAGTTTTAGTCAAGTAGCAGAAGTATTGACTAAAGAGCAATTTAAAAAATTAAATCATAAAAATAAATTAAATAGATTACAAGGTATTTATTTAATCAATGGATTAGTAACGGAAATAAAAAAATATATTATAGATGTTGATCTTGCAAAAAAGATTAAAAGACTTAATGAATTAAGGAAAGAAACTGATGGTAAAAATTATCAAGTACATCATCTTCCTCAAGAGATTTTGATGAAAGCGGATGTTGATGAAATCAAAGAATATAGCGATAAAATAGACAAGAATATTCAATACAAAGAGTATATTAAAAAGATAGAAGTACTAATCAACGAAATATATGAATTACAAGAAGAATTATTTGGCAATAATGTAAATCCAATTGATGTCTTAGCAGAACTTCAAAATAATCATAATTTAAAATTAGCTAAGACTAAATTTAAATCTTTAAGTAATATAAAGGAAGAACTAGAGATTGGACTGAAAAGAACACATAATATTTGGAGAGAGCCAGAATTTGATGAAATTAGAACTCCCTTGCATCAGGTGATTGCTGAAAATATATTTATAGAAAAAGAGGATCTTGATACCTTTGAAAGTATTAAACAACAAGCAGAAGAATTAGAATTAAGTCTAACTGATAATGAAAAACAAGTAGTAGAATATTTTTTGAGAAAGAAAAAATTTATGGATAGTAGTGGGAAAATCCAACAAAATTTATATTTTAATAATATTGATTCAAAAACATTTGAATTAAATAAATTAAGTAGAAAAATTTTTATAGAATATTATGTATTAAAACTGAAGTTAGAAAAATACATATACTACTACAATAAACTTGAAAGTAATTCTGCATATATTAGGGAACTTGAAAAAATTATCTCAATGAATGGTAAAATTGTAAAAACTAAGATAAAGAAAAGTTCTGGAGACCCTGAAGAATTATCAACGCTTTTAAAAGATAACTTGAATATTTTTAGAAGTACAAATAACAACAAATCCCAAGAATATGCATTGATATTTAGTGACTACAATAACAAGATAATGAAGATCTTACATCTTTCTAAAAAACAAGGTAATAATCTTGAATTTATTAAAGAATCGATTGAATACTTAATGGATAAATACCAAAGTAAAAAATATCTAGTTAAAAGTAATGCAAAATCTAAAAAATCTAAGTACTTAGATACGTATCAAAATGAACTAGATATTAAGTGGAAAAAAGATTTAATTGAATCAATGTTTAAAGTTGAAGATGAAATTAATTGGGATAAGGTGAAGTATAAAATTGTTAATTATTTAAGTGATTATCGAATTCAAATTAACGACGAATGGAAACAAGAACTAATTAATTTATTATTTGAAATTAATTATAATTATTTTGGGAACTACTTATCTGATTTGAGTAAAGAAAATGAGGCAGCTTTAATTAATAGGAATATGTTATTTTTAGGTTTTATGAATAACACAATTAAACAATTATCAAAAATGTAAAAGAAGCTGATAATAAGATAAGTGCTGGACATTGTTCAGTGCTTTTTCAAAACTTAAATAATTTTCTGAAGGGGAGCTATGAATGGAGATTTATACATTAACAGATGAAAAAAGACGAAAAATTTTGTCTAAATTAAAATACAATCAAATTCAAACTTTATCAGATTTCACAATGTATAAAGCAAAGTCAGAAATGATAACGAAAGATTTTGTTATTGCAAATGACTGGAAACTTGCTGATATACGAGAAGATGCATTTTGGAATTTAAGATCTATGGATAATAACCAAGGAAAGAAAATTCCTAAATTAAAATGTGAATGTGGTAAAAATTTAAGATATCAATATATACTTAGATCAAGTAGTGGTAAAGAGCTAAAATTAGGGGTTACACACTTTGCTCAACATGCAGGGATTCCGCAAAATATAGCTAGACAAATTCATAGTAGATTAAATAAAGTTATGATTTTTAGAGATGAAATCTTAACAAAATATAGTCAAGGACAGAGATTCCCTTTAGAAGAATATAATGTAGTTTCTAAAAAGGGATTGCTGTTAGAATTTGGAGAAGACTTTAATTACAAGTTGAAAAAATTTAAAGATGCTAACTTACCACTATTTCATGTTGATGAAAGTAGATTAATGAAAAAATATTTTAAAGCTAAAGAAGCAAACATAACATTGTATAGGATTATAGATGATGAAAATTTTGATGATAAATATTTATTATTTAAAGAAACTTTAAATCGATATATTGATTTTTCCGAATTTATAGATACTAAAAGTGATGCTAAATGGTTAAGCAAGACTTTAATTGGTTGTTATGTAGTAGAACAAAGTATAGAAAATATAATGTTATTTAGTATTGGTAAGACTGGAAAGATTCTAAGAGAAGACTACATAAAAAGAACTAATACTAGATTAAAGAATCTCCTGATAGATGAAAACTTCAAGCAAGGATTTATTCGGATTTTAGATGAAATTAAAGATAGTGTGTATGAAAAAGATGAAATAGATATCTTATTACGCAAAGAAGAAGAAATTTTAATTGATTTAAATGTACTTCAAGTTGAATTATACGGAAAAGATGCAATTCAAGATTCTCAAGATGAACAAACAAAACGTACAGCCAAAGAAATTGATAGAAATATAAATAGAATAAGAAAAAAGTATGATGAATATACTATTGTAAGAGAAGAGTATCTACAACTGATAAATAGTTATAGAAGTAAAAATCCTAAACTAGTTAGTAATTTAGAGAAGATTAGTGACGGGCAAATAATATTACCTGCTACTGTTGAAGAAGAATATCCAAAAATGATAGGCAAATATAATAATTTACCCAAATTGAATAAAGATGAAAATAAAATAGTTAGATATTTTATGTTGAGACATAAGATAAATATTCCTGGTGAAGGTATAAAACAAGGGTATTCCTTATCAGCTTCTTTAGATAAATTCAAACGAGTGAAGGACGATGAAGTTAAAAAATTATTATTAGAATATTTAATTTTAAGAGTGAAACTTACTGAAAAGATAATAGAATTTAAACAGCAAAATATGCGAGATATGTATTTTAAGGCAGTAAAAATAATTTCTAAATATGACGTTTATTCCTACAAGAAAGATAGTAATATCGAATTGTATGATATAGACTTCTTGATTAATAACAGTTCAAATAACACAAATATAAAGTTAGATGAGGATATTAAAGTTTTAAAACCCGAATTAGAGTCAATTATAGCTAAATCAAAACAAAAGGATTTGATTAGAGGGATTCTAAATGAATTAGTTAAGATATACAAAAAAACAGAGACACCTACTATGGATATATTAAATATTCTTGATAAGATAGTGGCAAGAGAATCAACGTTTTATTATGGTGAGATACATAATTCATCTAATTTATGGAAACAAGAATTCATAAATTTTTTGTATAAGGTAAATTATTATTATGTAGGAAATAAGCTTTCAAACGATTTTTTAAAGGTTGATAAGACAATTCTAAACAAGAATTTGGAGTTTCTTGTATTTATAGATGAAGTCGTTAAACCTGGATTAGAAACAGGGATACTGTCAAAAGAAGAAAGAATTAAAGTACATAGGAAAAAGTTAATCAAAAAAGTTAAATTAATATATGGAAAAAGTAAAAAATCTAAATCAATATATGGGGAAAATAAAAGAGTTAATAAAGATAAATTAGGAAAGTATTTTTATGGAATAAGAAGAAATTTAAGTGCAATAGATACGTTATCTGGCTATGGTAACCTTCAAAGAAGCGAACGTACAGAGAAATTGTTATCAAAGAGATTAAATATATCAAGTAAGAAAGTAGAAATGATTAGGAAGATTTTGGAAAAGTATCCACAGAGAGATTCTGTTGACTTTAAACGAGAGATTGAGTCTCTCCCAATACCTAAAGATATGCAAGAAAGAATAATTTTCTTTGAGGCAAATAAAAAAGATATACGAGAAATTAAAGATGCTTTTGAGATTAAAAATAAGCTGGTGATAAAATGAAAAAACTAACCATATCATTATTAGCATTAATAACAATTCTTTCCTGTGGAGCTACTACTGTCAGTGCAGCAAGATTTCGAACCTATCGTTATCATACGCCACGTGTGAGAAGAACACCAAGATACCGAATTCGCAAATCAGAGTATTCTTATAGCCATAAGATGAGTTCTGATCATAACAGCTATAGTCATCATGATAATATGTCGAGCTATCGTAGTAGCAGCTACTCTAATACAGGGTCGACAGCGACATTTACTGGATCGCAGACAGATGATGTTTTGAATAATCAGATTTCCAAGAAAAAATATCGCAATGACTATTATCGTCAAAGTATTATTACAAATCCTTGGATCTGGGCGATGTTAATCAACCATCACGCTAGATATCGTCATAATGAGGAATATACTAGAGGCTATAATGCAGGTTTTGAAGCTAGTCAGCAAGATAAAAAAGAGGGGACGACTGAGCATCAAACATTATCTAGCGATAAAAGCGCACAACATACTAGATACTATCTTCGAGGATATAAGGAAGGATATCGTGACGGAATAAATAGATAATCATTTGAAGGAAGAAATTAACTAACTTCATGTGGTACATAACTAAGGCTTCAAAAACTATTAGACAACAGGAGGGGTTAACATGGAAGATTTAGCAGGATGTGTAGGTTGTATTTTTTATATTATTTTAGGATTATTTGGCCTAGCCTTATTATTCTTTAGTTTGGTTCAAATGTCTTTATAAAATTATCTTGTATAACAAAACAAAATCCGTCCAATGAACGAAAATTCATTGAACGGATTTGTTTTATATCAATCTATTCAGCTTCTCCAGCATGTTCTTGATCGATATCAATATGACGAACTGAGTAGCCGAGATAGAATAGTACGCCGATTCCGAGCCAGATAAAGTAACTAATCCAAGCTGGTAGGGTGATGTTTAACATTAAAACAACACACACAATGATTGATAGGATCGGTAGGACATTTCCAAACGGAACTTTAAATGGACGTGGTAAGTCTGGTTGTTGTTTGCGTAATAAAATTACGGCTAAAGAGATTAGACTGAAGACTGCCAGAGAACCAACGTTAGCAATTAAAGCTAAGTTTCTCATGTCCATAAATCCAGCAAGGATAGCTGCTAGAAGTCCATTTAACCATAACGCACGATTAGGACTGTGACTCTTTGAATTTAGGTGGGATAGTCGTCGAGGTAAAAATCCTCCACGACTCATCGCCATTGTAATATTAGCGCCGGCGTAAACAAAGGCAAGTACCACAGCCATGATACCTAAGATGGCTCCGGCTGATACGATTTGAGCAGTCAAAGTGTGTCCTTTTGCTAATAATACAAATGCCATAGCTTCGGCAACATTAAGATCCTTGTAAGGAACTACCCCTGTCATTACTAGACTAACTGCTACATACAAGGCAGTTGAAACTACAAGTGAAATGATAATAGCACGAGGCAAGTTGCGTTGAACATTCTTAGCATCTTCGGCTGAAGTAGCTAGGGCATCAAAACCAAGAAAGGTGAAGAAAACGGTTGATGCTCCAACCATGATCCCATGACCACCGTATGGGAAGAAAGGATGCCAGTGAGCAGGGCGTATATGTTTAACACTAACAATGATGAACAAGAAAATCACAGTTAGTTTAATAATAACTAAGATGTTATTAAGTAATTTACTCTCACTAGTTCCCTTCGTTAATACAAGGGTGATAAATAAAATCATGATGATCGCAGGTAGATTCATAATTCCTCCTGCAGATGGTGCAGCTAGGAAAATCTTAGGTAAATGTACTCCAAATTCAGCTAAGAATGAGTGAACATAACCTGTCCATCCATTTGCAACTGTAGCGGTTGTAGTAATGTAAACTCCTAATAGAGTCCAACCAGCAAAGAAGGCCATAACCTGTCCAATCGTAACCCAAGCGTAAATATAGGCACTTCCGGAATTAGGAATAGTGGTTGAAAGTTCAGAATAACAAAGTCCAATCAAGCCACTAGCGATTGCGGCTACAATACCAGTTAAAACTAAAATCCCAGTTCCAATCATCGCACCGATTCCCAGAATGGAAAGATCAAAAAGACCTAAAGAACGCTCGTCTTCCGACTTAATGCTGGCGTTTTTCAATACTTTGTTAACGTCAATTTTATTTTTCATAGTTTAGGCCGCCTCCTTTCCGGGCTAAAGGAGCAGGGCTTAACCTTTATAGGGTGTGAATGGTAGGTCTAAACTATCTGCAACAGCCTTGGAAGTAAGGTCTCCTTGGTGTGTATTAATTCCTGTAAGGATTGTGTTGTTTTCAGCAGCTGCTTTATCAATACCTTTATTAGCAATTTCAATTGCATAATGTACTGTTGCGCTGGAAAGTGCTTCTGTCGCTGTCTTTGGAACAGCACCAGGCATGTTAGCAACTGTGTAATGAATAACATCATGTGTTACATAGATTGGATCTTCGTGAGTTGTTGTTCTCACTGTTATTTCGAAGATACCACCTTGGTCGATAGGAATATCAACGATAACAGAACCAGGTTTCATGTTTTTAACCATTTCTTCTGTAACTAATTTTGGTGCCTTAGCTCCTGGGATTAGAACAGCACCAACTACTAAGTCAGCTTCTTCAACAACTTTCTTGATGTTAGCAGTATTAGACATTAAAGTTTGAATCTTTCCATCGAAAATATTGTCGATTTCGGCTAAGTGTTGAGCATTAATATCAAGGATTGTAACTTGTGCGCCCATACCAACAGCGATCTTAGCAGCGTTGAAACCTACAGTACCACCACCGATAATAGCAACTTTACCGCGATGTACACCGGAAACACCACTCAAAAGAATACCTTTGCCACCATGTGCTTGTTCTAAGAAATGAGATCCAACTTGGATTGACATACGGCCAGCGATTAGAGAAGTGGAAGTCCGCCGCCTCTACCAATCATTGTTTCGTATGCTACCCCTGTAACCTTCTTTTCGATTAAGGCTTCTGTTAATGGTTTATCTGCGGCCAAGTGAAGATAAGTATAGATGATTTGGCCTGGTTTGAAGTATTGGTATTCATTTTCCAAAGGTTCTTTAACTTTGATGACCATTTCTGTGTCCCATGCTTCTTCTGCTGAACCCATCTTTGCACCAGCAGCGATGTATTCTTTATCTGGAAAACCGGAGCCAACCCCAGCTCCTTTTTCGACAATTACTGAATGGCCTGCATGAACTAAGCTTGCTACAGCACTTGGAGTAGCACCAACACGTTCTTCTTGCTTCTTGATTTCTTTAGGTACACCGATTAACATAATAGGATACTCCTTTCCAAATAATGAATAAATATTCAAATAATTTCTCGTTTTTTGTTGATAGCGCTTTCAATCTAATACAAGAATAACACTTAAAAAGATAAATATCAACCCTAAAATTCAAAGTTTGTGAAATCTAATTTGCCTTTAATTAGCGTGTTTTGGGAGTTTTTCACAAAGTTGATTTTATCCTGTTATTTATAAATCAACATTAGAGTGATTATTAGAGAATAAGAAAATATACATTAAATGTATAATTAGTTTGCGGTTAGATTTAGCTAAGTAAATAAATTTAAAATATATTGGACGGGATATTTAAAGGAATTTAAAAAAGATAGAATATTAAACTATTAAAAAAATAGATAAATAAAGAAACCTTGATTTAATAATCTCATTATTTTTTAAGGCTGAGTAGAGGGAAATGTAGATATTGGTCGCTTTTTATGATGATTTTGCTTATCTAAAAAATAAAATAGCACCTTATTTTTACCACAATATACAATATAGGTAAAGATAAGATGCCTTTTTACTAATATTTTAAACAGTTTCGCCATTAATTTTAAAAGTTATTTCAGGAAATTCTTTATCTGCATCTTTGCCTTCTAAGAATTCAAGAGCTTCCCGTCTAATTTTACTTAAATCGACTCCCTGAGCTTTAGCAGCGAAGACACAGCCACAGTAACATTGACGATAAACATCATATTCATGACACATTTCAACTGAACGTTGGTAACCACCATTTTTCTTGAAATCACTAGGTAGATAGTGAGTAGTATATAAACTTTGTACCTTTAAGCCAACTTGGTTGATAACTTGGGAATTTTTATGTGGACTGATTGTCAATGCACTTCCAAAGTAATCAAACCCCAATTCTACAGCTTTTTGAGCTACTTTATCTAGGCGATAGTCATAACATACACGACAACGTGCGCCACCTTCGACTTCTTTTTCTAGTCCACGAACTTTCTCAAAGTATTCTTGTGGTTCATAAGGGGCGGAGATAAATTTAACATTATTGCCAGTATTTTCATTAAAATCATGAATGAATTTTTGTTGAACGTATTTTCTGCGTTGATATTCAGCGCGTGGATGAATATTAGAATTAGCATAGTAGACTGTAACATCAGCAAATTTGGTTAAATATTCAAGCGTATATGTACTACATGGGGCACAACAACTATGTAAAAGAATACGTGGGCGAGTGTCAGCTTCTTCCCATTTCTTAACCATTTTTTGCATGACTTTGTCGTAATTAATCTTTTGATTTTTATTCATCTTAGCAAGAATTTCTTCCACATCTATCATTTGACTCATCTCGATTCTATAACGAACTCAAATACTATAATACCAGTCGATAAGTGAGATTTAAACCCTAAAAATCGCAGTTTAAACTAATTTTCTTGACGCAAATCAGCATAGTATTTATCAATGTAAGCTTTATAACTAACAGCCATAACAATATTATGCAGCATGCGTTGATATTCGGTATGTTCGTTACCCACTTCATCTAGTTCAGATTTCAAACCAAACACATAAGGGAGAACATTTTCCAATTCTGCCACAAAATAATCATAAGCAACTTTTGTTGAGTAAGTTTGTCTCTGTAATTCAATTGCTGCTTTTAAATCGCTAAGTTGCATCACATTTTTAGCAACAGCAATAAAAAATAATTCTGCAATTTGATCAGCTGCATAACGTTTTTTAACAGGACGGCGAATTAATTTATGTTTAACATAATTACTAATCATTGAACTAGTTAGCTTTACATCGCCTAAAATTTCAAGCCTTTCGCTGATGTATGCAGTAGTTTGGTCTAAATATAATTCAACTTCAGGTAAATCATCATACCTTGGTAGTTTAAAATTTTGAACACTTTGGCTTATTTTAAATTCTCTATTCATAAATCAATACCTCGCTATTCCCAGTATATAGGCAAAAACATAATTTATCAACAAAAAACTTATCATCAGTTTTTCAAAAACCGTTGACAATGTTTTTTATATTTTGTAAGCTTAATGAGAATTCTATAAATTAAGTAGGTAATAAGTTATGAAGAAAATAATTACAGATTCAGCAGCAAATTTAAATGTAACTAAATTGAATGGTATTGAATATCAGAGTGTAGGTTTAACTTTAGTTTGTGGGGATAAAGTATTTTTAGATGGTGCTGATTTTGATCAAGTGGAGTTCGATAAGTTTATCGAAAACAGTTCAACAGAAATAAAATCTTCTTGTCCTAGTGTTGAAAGTTACTTGGCAGCAATGGGGGATGCTGATGAAGTATATATTTTTACAATTTCAAGTGCGCTTTCGGGTTCATACAATACTGCGCAAACAGCTAAAAAAATGATTTTAGAGGAAGATCCAAATAGAAAAATACACGTTTTTGATACAAAAGCAGCAGGTCCAGCAGAGCGTATGGCAGCTGTTAAAGCTAGTGAATTATTGAATGAAGGGGTAGACTTTTCTGAAGTAGTAGCACAAGTTCAAGCTTATATCGATCATGTGAAGATCTTTTTTAGCTTACAGTCATTAACGAATTTAGCAAATAACGGTCGAATAAATAAAACTGTTGCGAAACTTGCAGGAGTTTTAAAAATTAATGTGCTAGGTTGGGCTAACGAAGAAGGAAAGATTGAACAATTAGGAAAAGCACGTGGAGCTAAACGAGCATATCAATCTTTGGTAGATATATTGGTTAAGCATAATCTTAATAGTAAAAAAGTGGTAATTGATCACGCAAACAATGAAAAAGGTGCATTAGCTTTGAAGGACTTAATTCAAGCAAAGTATCCTAATTGTCAGATAGAAATTGGAATTTGTACAGCACTATGTAGCTTTTACGCAGAAAAAGGGGGTTTAATGGTTGGCTGTACTGTGAATGATGGTTAAAAATAAAATTTATTAATAAGAATTCCTCATCCTTTTGGGTGGGGATTTTTATTTGGAAAACTCTGTAAAATAAAGCTTTTCTATAATATTATAAAAGAGATACATAAGAGTAATGCTACATTAACTTTGGATACAATTCTAAATAATAAAGCTATTTATAGGAGAAAATAAAATGATAAGAGAATTTCAGATATCAGACACCCAGCTAGTTATGCAGTTATGGCTTGCAGGAAATGAAGATGCTCATTCTTTTGTTGCTAAAGAGTATTGGCAAGCTAATTTTGAAGAAGTGGAAAAACAATTATTGAAAGCTGATATTTTTGTTTATGATTTAAATGGAGAAATAAAGGGATTTATTGGACTAATGGATGAATATATTGCAGGGATTTTTGTTGATAAAGCGTATCGTTCTCAAGGGATTGGTAGGCAACTTTTGGAATATGTAAAACAATTGCACAGTACATTGTCATTAAATGTGTATCAAAAGAATGAACGTGCATTAAGATTTTATCGTGAAAATGGGTTTACTATTGTTTCTAAGCAGAATGATGAACATACAGGGGAAATTGAATTTACGATGATTTGGAATAAAAATAAAGTCGAATAAATTCTATTTTTTAGCGAGAAAATTTTTGAATTGCGTATACTATTATTAGCACTGAAAAACGGGGGATAAATTATGAATACAGTAAATATGAAAAAATTAAAGAATTTAACTCAATATAATTTTACTGCAACTTTTATTAAAGCAGATGTAACTGTTCGTGAAAGAAAATCAAGTAGCTTAGAATACATATATCCAACTGTATTGCTAAAAAATGTATGTTTAGTGGATACTGGAGAATTAATCGCTAAATATTATTGGTTGGGATACGGGAAAAGTCTAGCTAAGCTTGGAAAGCTAACATCAGGTACGCAATTAAATTTTGAAGCAAGACCAGATATTAATGTTTTAGGGAACAAGAATAATGGAGATATTGCATCTTTAATTGCATGGCCAAAGAAATTTCAAAGACTGGATAAAACATATCAATATCAAGCTATTCCTGAAAACGAAAATCAACTGGTAGGATATATACTATCTAATAAAAAACAAGAATATAGTGAGAATGAACAATGGTATCTGGATCAATATAAGTTATGGCGAGAAGAAAATGGAGATGAATTAGATACTATTGTGGAAGATATACCAGCAATAGATGATTATCAAGATATAGAAGTGAAAGATATATTAGATGATAAATTAGAAAAATATGCTGCTGTAAAGTCTGATGAATTATCAGATAGTAAAAATAGAAAATATGTAATAATTGATAGAAAAACAAAGAAGATTTTGGATGATAATAATCATGAGGGTTACTTAAGAGTTAAAGATGCTTATAAAAGTTATGAACATCGCCTAATCAATGCTAAAGAACGTTATCGAAAACGTCGTGCATTAATCTGGTTATTGAATCATGCTGATTTTGATAAGAAATTATTGGAAATTTATGTTGAAATAACTGATAAAGGCCAATGGGAAGGTTATATCAGTTTTGATAAAAAATTAGTTGAAGATTTGTTGTTACAAGGAAATCATACTCATTTAGAATTTACTTCTAAAGATTTGCTTGAAGTTTGGTACAAAGGATAAGAGAAAGAGACACAAGAAGACCCTAACTCAATTACAAGTTAGGGTCTTTTGATTATCTGTTGATGAAAATTTGTTTGAATTTGTTAATTTTCTAGATTAAGAGCATTTTAGCTTTTAAAAGCTTGCAAAATAAAGATTTTTTATAATATTATTAGTACTGAAAAGAATGGGGTGAGAGTAGTGTATACAAATAATTTTGAATATAACAATGAAGCAATAAAAGATTTTGCAGATTTTGGTAAAAAAGCAGAAAAATATATCTATCAGTCTCCACAAGATGCATTAACAGCTTTTAGAACTTTAGGGGAAGCATTATTAAATGATATCTATGAAAAAGATCGAATTTTTGTGGAAATAAGAGTTACTGCTAGCGAATACAGCACACAAGATAAAAAAATTAAGTTATTATCTACATATAATAGAAAAATAGGTGAAGTTTATTATCCTGAAAATATCATCAATAACTTCAAAACTATTAAAAATACAGGAAATATTGCTGCACATAATATTAAAAGTAAGTTTTTTACAGTAGAAAAGGCCTTAGAAATAGATAAGGTTATGTATAAAATCTGGTCTTGGTATCTTGAAATTTATACAAGTGAGGAATGTTTACCTTACGTTAAGCCGGAAAATACAGCTGTCAATAATGATGAAGAGTTAAAAGATGAAGTTGATAAATTAAAAAAGAAAATCGAAGAACTGAAAAAACGTAATGAACAACAGAAAGAAAAAGTGGATAGTTCTAAGAAACAAGAACGTCAAAGTCGAAGTAGAAAATATCAACAAACTCATGATTTATCAGAAGAAGAAACACGAGAAATCATTGATCAACAATTACGTGATGCTGGTTGGGAAGCAAATACTAAGAAGTTAAATAACAATAAAAATAAAAATAAAACACTTCCTAAAAAAGGTAAGAGAATGGCAATTGCTGAATGGGTACTTTCTAACGGTAAACGTGCTGATTATGCTTTATTTGAAGGTTTGAATTTAGTTGGAGTGGTGGAAGCAAAAGAATGGGGAAAGGACATTCCTGGTGATCTTACTCAAGCTAAAGAGTACGCTAAGTTAATTACAAAGGATCCTGATGTGTATAACCTAGTTGTTAAAGATGATGCTACTTATAAAGTGCCTTTTATCTATTCTACTAATGGCCGTCCTTATATCAGACAATATAAGTCTAAATCTGGTATTTGGTACTTAGATACACGTAATCTTAATAATCATGCCAAACCATTACAAGCTTGGCATTCACCAGACGATTTAAAGTTAAAACTAAGTGCAAAGCCAGAAAAAGAAGCTAACGAAGACTTAAAAAATGAAAGTATGTTAAGTTTTGCTAATCGCTACTATCAAGTAGAAGCTATTAGAGCAGTAGAAAATGCGATTATTGATGGTAAGAAAAGAATTCTGTTACAGATGGCAACAGGTACTGGTAAGACACGTACTGCAATTGCATTAATGTACCACTTATTAAAGGCTAAAAAAGCCAGAAGAATTTTATACCTTGTAGATAGGAATTCTTTGGGACGTCAAACTGAAGATACGCTTAAAAATCTAAAAGTAGACGCAACTTCAATTGCTGATATTTATGGAGTTAAAGCTTTAAGTGGTGGAAAGGTAGAGAAGGACACTAAAATTCATATCGCAACAGTGCAAAGTATGATAAGTCGCCTATTTAGTGGAATAAATAATGATGAAAGTGTTACGGTAGGAACTTATGATTTTATCATTGTTGACGAAGCTCATCGCGGTTATGCTTTGGATCGAGATATGAGAGAAGGCGATGAAAGAATCTATGATGAACAAGACTATGTCAGTCAATATCGTCGTGTAATAGACTTTTTTGACGCAACTTCAATTGCTATGACTGCCACACCTGCCAAACATACAGTAGAGATATTTGGTAGTCCAATCTATTCATATAGTTATCGTCAAGCAGTACTTGATGGGTGGTTGATCGATCATGATACACCTTATGTTTTTAAAACAGAATTGTCAGAAAATGGTATAAACTTTGAAGTCAATGAAGACGTAACTGTATATGATAGTGAAAAAAATACCATCTCAACGGAAACTTTAGATGAAAATATGAATTTTGATGTTAGTCAGTTTAATCGTCGCGTAATTGCCAATGATTTTAATCGCGTAATTGCAGAAAAATTAACTGAATACATTGATCCAACTGATGAAATGGCTGGTAAAACTCTAATTTTTGCAGTTACTGATAAGCATGCGGATGATTTTGTAATTGCTTTGAAAGATGCTTATGAAAAAGCAGGTATTCCAGTGCCGGATGATGCTATTCAAAAGATTACTGGGCAAACATATGAATATGGTCAGGCAATAAAGAACTTTAAAAATGAAACTTATCCAAATATTGTTGTAACTGTAGATTTATTAACAACTGGAATTGATGTTCCGGAAATCACTAACATTGTCTTTTTAAGGCAGGTACGTTCGCGTATTTTATACGAACAAATGATTGGTCGTGCTACACGTCCATGTGAAAAGATTCAAAAAGATCATTTCAATATTTATGATGCGGTTGGAATCTACGATAAGATGAAGAGCGTGTCTAATATGAATATGGTAGTAAAAGATCCTAATCATAATCTAGATTATTATGTTAATAAGACAAATCCTTTAGATTATGAAGATGAAGCAGATTATGAAACTTATCGAGAAGATCTTCTTGCTACTATACAAAGAAAGATTAAACGAATCCCTGAAGACAAATTATCTGAATTTTGTGATTTTGCTAAGATTAATTCGACAAATGAATGGACACAATCTATAAAGAATATGTCTAAAGAAGAGTTGTCGCAAGAGATGCCAAAAATTGCAAAATTAGCCAGTTTTAAATATAACGATGCCAAGATGATTATTTCAGATAAAGAAGATAGGTTTAAAAATGTGGACCGATCATATGGAGATAGTGGTAAAAAGCCAGAAGATTATCTGGAAAGTTTTAATCAATATATCCAAAATAATCAAAATGAATTGCTCGGTTTAGAGATTATTAAAACTCGTCCGCAAGATTTATCTTTATCGGAACTGAAAGAAATTGTATTAACGTTGAGTCAATATGGTTATAATGAGAGAGATTTGCAAAATGCTTGGAAGAAAGTTAAAGGCGAACAAACTGCTGCAAGTATCATTAGTTTTATCAGACAAGCAATGATGACAACTGATAGACTAGAAGATCATGAGGCAATGGTAAATAGAGCGATGAATAAAGTTTATGGTATGACCGAATGGACAGTTATGCAAAGAAAATGGTTAGACAAAATTGCTAAACAATTAAAGCAAAATGAAGTTTTAGGTAAAAATGCTCAACAAGCTTTTGATACAATTCCAGCTTTTAAGAGTAATGGTGGTTATAATCGAGTGAATAAATTACTTGATGGCAAAGCTGATGAAATTATCAAAATTATTAATGAAAATTTATATGCTTAGAAAAGGAAGAAGAAAGTGAACAATCAAGAAATTGTAGCGAAGTTATGGAATGAAGCAAATGTATTACGTGATGATGGAATTACTTATCAAGATTACGTAACCGAATTAACGTATATTTTATTTTTAAAGATGAGTAAGGAACAAGGTCAAGAAGATGATATTCCTGAAAAATATCGTTGGGATAGTTTAGTAGAAAAAGATGGACTTGAATTGAAGAACTTCTATCGTCAATTATTAATAGATTTAGGCAATCCTGAGATCGTTAAGAACAATAAAATTAACTTAATTTATAGTAATGCTTCAACAAGTATTGATGAACCAGCTAATTTAGAAAAAATAATCAAAGATATTGATGAACTTGACTGGTTTTCAGCACGTGAAGAAGGTCTAGGTGCTTTATATGAAGGATTGTTAGAGAAAAACGCCAGTGAAACTAAATCAGGTGCCGGACAATACTTTACTCCACGTGTTTTAATCAATGTTATGGTTAAGTTGATGAAACCACAAGTAGGCGAAAGATTGAATGATCCAGCTGCTGGAACTTTTGGATTTATGATTGCTGCTAATCAATATCTTCGTGATCAAACAGATGATTATTTTGATTTGACTGATGATCAACAAAAATTTGAGATAGAAGAAGCATTTTCTGGTATGGAATTAGTACCAACAACCCACCGTTTAGCGATGATGAATGAGTATCTACATGGTATGGATGGCAAGTTAGAACTTGGTGATTCTTTATCTGCCAATGGGAAATGGATGAAAGATTATGACTTAGTATTAACTAATCCACCATTTGGAACTAAAAAGGGTGGTGAACGTGCTACTCGTGATGATTTAACTTTTGAAACTTCAAATAAGCAATTGAACTTCTTACAAACGATTTATAATTCGTTGAAGAAGAATGGTAAAGCACGTGCAGCAGTTGTTGTGCCAGATAATGTTCTGTTTGCGGATGGGGTAGGAGAAGAAATTCGTAAGGACTTATTGAATAAGTGTAATTTGCATACAATTTTGCGCTTGCCAACAGGAATTTTCTACGCTCAAGGTGTACAAACTAATGTGTTGTTCTTTACTCGTGGTGAAAGCGATAAAGAAAATACCAAAGAAACTTGGATTTACGATATGCGCAATAATATGCGTTCATTCGGTAAGCGTAGTCCGTTAAATGATAAGGACTTTACTGATTTTATCGAAAAATACCAAGCTGATGATATGAGTAAGCGACAAGAAGATTATGATAGTCAAAGTAATCCTAATGGTCGTTGGCGTAAATTTACGATTGATGAAATTATGGCACGTCCTAATACAAGCCTAGATATTTCTTGGATGACTGAAGAAAGCGACGAAGAAGATAAGTCATTGAGTGAAATCTTAGTAGAAATGAACGAAAAATCAATGACAATCTCAGCAGCTATTGCAGAGTTAACAGATATTTTGGAAGGGATAGATGATAGTGAAGAATAGCAGTTTGAGTGTCGATACAGAAAAGTTACGTAAGAAAATTCTAGATTTGGCGATGCGTGGGAAATTGGTTCCACAAGATAGCCAAGATGAGCCAGCAAGTGTCTTATTAGAGAAGATAAAAGAAGAAAAGGCTCAATTAATCAAAGAAAAGAAAATCAAGAAATCTAAACCACTTCCAGAAATCACAGAAGAAGAAAAGCCTTTTGAAATTCCAGAAAGTTGGGAATGGGTAAGGTTAGGGGAAATATTAGATGTTAGAGATGGTACGCATGACACACCAAAATATTTAGATTCAGGTGTTCCACTAATAACAGCTAAAAATTTAGACAATGGAAGCATAGATTTTAACAATGTAAATTATATTTCTTTTGAAGATGCGAAAAAAATAAATCAACGTTCGAAAGTTGATAAAGATGATATTATCTTTGCAATGATAGGAACTATTGGAAATCCTGTATTAGTTCAAGAAGAATATAGCATGGCTATAAAAAATGTTGCGTTGTTAAAGAAAATTTATTATCTCAATATGAAATATATTTTAAGATGTATACAATTTTCAGAAAATAGGATGTATAAGAAGTCCAATGGTGGAAATCAGAAATTTATTTCATTGAAAAAGATACGAGAATTCACAATCCCTCTCCCACCATTAGCCGAACAAAAGCGTATTGTTGCTAAAGTCGAAGAATGTATGCAGGCAATTAAGACAATTGAAGACAGTAGCAAAGAATACGAAAAGCTGGAAAATCAATTGGATAAGAAAGTACTTGATTTGGCGATGCGTGGAAAATTAGTCCCAAAAGATAGCCAAGATGAACCAGCAAGTGTCCTATTAGAGAAGATTAAAGAAGAAAAAGCTCAATTAATCAAAGAAAAGAAGATTAAAAAATCTAAGCCACTTCCAGAAATCACAGAAGAAGAAAAGCCTTTTGAAATTCCGGAAAGTTGGGAATGGGTAAGGTTAGGGGAAGTGGCTAAAAATGAGTTATACTCAATGGCTGATGGGCCTTTTGGCAGTAATTTAAAAAAAGATCATTATACACTTAGTCAAGAAGTTAGGATTATTCAATTAAGTAATATAGGCGAAGATGGCTGGCGTAATGAAAATAAAAAATATACTACATTTGATCATTTGAAAGAAATTTCAAGAAGTGAAGTAAAAAGTGGTGATATTGTTATTGCTAAAATGATGCCAGCTGGAAGAGCCATTATAGTTCCTGACATAGAGAAAAAATATGTTTTATCGTCAGATGCCGTTAAATTTATTCCAGATACTAGAATTTTCAAGCCATATATGTTGCATTTAATCAATAGTCCAGTATTTAAAAAGCAAGTGCAATCAGATTTACAAGGTTCTACACGACCAAGAACAAGTATAACAAAGCTTAAAAATATTTTGTGCCCTCTCCCACCATTAGCTGAACAAAAGCGGATTGTTACTAAAATTGAAGAAATAGATATATATTTAAAAAATTAAAGTTTATATAGTGTTGAAATAATTATTATTTGAATTAATATAGTTGTATTTTAATTTAAAAGCAGGAAGTAGAAAAAGTTATTATTTCCTTTAAGATGAAACAATAGTTAACAATAAAAGTAGCTAGGATTAACATTTTAAGCAATTTAATTCTTAGCTGCTTTTTAATTTTATTTTCTTTAATTTATAAGTTATAATTGAAATATCAATAAAAAATTTAAAAGATACATCTATGTTTATATGAAATATAAATATAGAAAAGTAAAGTAGTATGTAATGAGTAACAAAATTTATATATTGATATTTTTAATATAAGGAGTAATTAATGACTAAAAATACCATTAATAAGATTATATATTTTGATAAAGAAACTATTCGTAATATACTCCAGGAAAGAGATAGAGGAGAACTTACACGAAAAACTGATATATCTTCTAATTTACAGACAGAAGGATCGGTAAAGTCAGAAGGTTCAGCTAAATTAAAGCTCAATGTTCCGCTAATTTCAAGATTATCTTTTTTATTTACAGGGAATATAAAAGCATCATATTTTTTTAATAAGGATAGTGTAACTACAATTTCTTCAACAGAAATTTCTGAATTTGAACAATTAAAACCACTATTAGAAGTTCTTCGAGACACCCAGATATCGGATATTGAAAATTCTTCTACGTTTTTACGTGTAGCTGGTGGATATCTTAAAATCATTAAAGGTGGTATCGAAGGGGTAGATACACAAGAGTTTAAGTCCGTTATGGATAGCTATGATGGATACGATACATACAAAGTAAGTGATGAAAAGTACGTTCGTTTTAACAATTCTGCCTTTGTGAGCAATTACAAAAGGAATGATTTACTTACTACAACAATGACGTTATATTGTATTCCAGTAGGTAAGTTTGATAAAAAGCGCTTTGATTTTATTAAAGAAGTTGGGAAAATGGAACGTCTAATTACTTCAACAGAGAAATCAGATGTATTATCGGATATATACCCTCCTAAAGATCAATTTTTAAATGAACACGTTGAAAATCATGTTGATGATGAAAAAGATAATTTAATAACACTTTATGATGTAATTTATGCTTGTATTATATCGGAGGTGGAAAATGGAAACTAATATGAGAAATTATCACATTGTTATTGGTTCAAAAAGATATTTTGACGAATATTTACCAGATTTTAAGGAAGAAGATATTGTATATGATTTTTCAGATTCAATAAAACTTTCTGATGCGTTTAGAGAAAGTGGAAGAATAAACGATCATTTTGTTAGTATACTCGTTGTAAGAAATAATAATTATAATGGAATTGTTGAAAATGCCCATGATCGTTTGGGCCCATTAATTGAAGAATTAACAACAAATAGTGCTGAAATATATATTCATAATCCGCCTCGTATTTTGATGAAGTATTTAGAAGAACAGCATGAGCGTTTACCAATAAAATTATCTATTTCAAGTGAAAAATATGAAATAAATAGAGATCCTAATATATTTATAAATAATATTAAAGAAATCTCGTCACATATATTAGGTCAGCAGTCAGCTCTTACAGAAATAAGCAAGAGCTTGTGGTATCTCACAACGGTTAAAAGAGAGAAGCCATATGTAATAATGTTGTATGGTAATAGCGGGCTTGGAAAAACTGAATTGGTAAGAGAGATTGCAAAAAAATTCTTTGATGGAAAATTTTTGGAAAAACACTTATCTATGTTTAAAAATGATAATTATACAAATTATTTTTTTGGAGATAAACCTAATCGACGTAGTATAGGATTTGATTTGTTAGAACGCGAATCTAACTTAATTTTTTTTGATGAATTAGATAAATGTCCAGAATATTTCTTTTCTACATTCTACACATTATTTGATAATGTTCAATTTAAGGATTCTACCTATGATGTAAATGTATCAGGAACTGTAATTATACTCACTTCTAACTATAATTCGAAAGAAGAAATGCAAGAAAAACTAGGACTGCCTATTTTTTATCGTATTGATAAATTTATTCATTTTAATGAATTTAATTGTAATACTATATACAGAATTGTTCAAAATGAAATTTCGGAAAGAAAAGCTGAATATAATGATAAAATTTCTCCAGATGCAATATATGCTGCTGTTAGTCCACTTGTTTCAACATCAGGAGAAAATGCTCGAACAATAAAATATAAGGTTCAGCAAGTAATAGAGGATCTTCTATTCGAAGAAATACACGAAAAATTTTAGATAACTGTAGTAAGATTATATTAATAGATCTTGTAACTTTCTGTAAAAAATGATTAATAAAAAATATGATTATTGTTGTTAATAATAAAAACAGCTGGAGACTAACTTTTTTTGGAAATTTATGTTAGTCTTCAGCTGTTTCTTATATTACTCGTTAATAATTATTTGTTAACAGCATCTTTCAAGCCTTTACCTGGTTTGAATGCAGGAACTTTAGATGCTGGAATTTCGATTTCCTTACCTGTTTGTGGGTTACGACCCTTACGAGCTGCACGTTCACGTACTTCGAAGTTACCAAAGCCGATGATTTGTACTTTCTTACCATCTACTAAAGCTTCTTTAACTGTTTCTGTGAATGCTGAAACAGCTGCTTCTGCTTCTTTCTTAGTTGTACCCATCTTTTCTGCGATAGCTTCTACTAATTCGTTCTTATTCATTAATAATCACTCCCAATAAATATAGGTATTAGGGCTATAAAACCTTAATCTTCTGCAATTGTACTATATTCAAATGTGTTTTTGCAAGGGCTTTATAAAAAAATTACAAGAATCTAGAAATTAAAAAGTAAAAATCAAGTAAATTTTATCAATTATCTTTTATATAGGACTTTTTATCACATTAATATGAATAAATTATGAATTTAAATTTTATTTATAATGAACAAACGATTAAAGAATAATTGTTTATTAATTAAAAATATGTTAATATGAAAAATAACTTTTAGAAGAAGGAGATGAAGTGCATGGAAAAGTTGCTAGGTGAAAAACGTCGCTACAAGCTTTATAAAGCTAAATCTAAGTGGGTGGTGTCAGCGATTATTACTATTTCTGGAGTTACATTTTTAGTGACAAGTCCAGTTTCTAACGCTCAAGCCGATACCGTTAATGGTAGTGAAAGTGTAAAAACAGAAGCTACTCAGGCATCAAGTTCGAGTGTGCAGAATAATGCGACAGCTCAAACAACTGTTACAACCAATAGTAATAGTCCTAACAATGTTTCTAATGTTCAAACTGATACCGTAAAAGAAGCAACAACAAGTGATGTTGACTCAGTAGCTAGTCAAAATCAAGCTACAACAGCTCAACAGGCTAAAACTATTGCTGATACTGCTGATCAGACAGTGCCACCAACAACCTATAAAGACCATGTCAAAGGAAATGTTCAAACTGCATGGGATAATGGCTATAAAGGGCAAGGTATGGTGGTTGCTGTTATTGATTCTGGTGCTGATACAAACCATAAAGATTTCTCTAAAGCTCCTGAATCTCCAGCAATTTCTAAGGAAGATGCTGACAAGAAGATTAGTGAGCTAGGCTACGGGAAATATGCTTCAGAAAAATTCCCATTTGTATATAATTATGCGAGTCGTGACAACAACTGGGTTAAAGATGATGGCCCAGGTGCATCAGAACACGGTCAACACGTTACTGGTATCATTGGTGCTGACGGCCAACCAAATGGCAATGAACGCTATGCAGTAGGGGTAGCACCTGAAACACAGTTAATGATGATGCGAGTATTTAATGATCAATTCGCTGATGAAAATACTGATGATATTGCTCAGGCAATTTATGACGCAGTTAAATTAGGTGCTAATGTAATTCAAATGTCCCTAGGTCAAGGCGTTGCAGCTGCTAATTTGAATGATGTAGAGCAAAAGGCAGTTGAATATGCAACTCAACATGGTGTATTCGTCTCCATTTCAGCTTCTAACAATGGTAATTCGGCAAGCGTTGATGGTGAAAAAGTTCCTTATGAACCAGGTGGAGCAGATGGAAACTTTGAACCATTCTCTAGTAGTACGGTAGCTAATCCAGGTGCATCGCGCAATGCAATGACAGTTGCAGCTGAAAACTCAGTTGTAGGTGACGGCGATGATATGGCAGACTTCTCTTCTTGGGGTCCTTTACAAGATTTCACTTTGAAACCAGATGTATCAGCTCCTGGGGTTAGTGTAACTTCAACAGGGAATGACAATCGTTACAATACTATGAGTGGAACTTCTATGGCTGGTCCATTTAACGCTGGGGTGGCAGCTTTAGTAATGCAAAGATTAAAAGCCACTACTAACTTAAGCGGAGCAGATTTAGTTCAAGCTACTAAAGCCTTAATCATGAATACAGCTAAGCCAATGACGCAACAAGGATATGACACTCCGGTTTCTCCTAGACGCCAAGGTGCTGGTGAAATTGATGCAGGTGCTGCAACTGAATCTCCAGTATATGTTGTGGCAGCAGACGGCACAAGTTCTGTATCTTTGAGAAAAGTTGGAGATTCAACTCAATTCGCACTAACATTTAAGAACTTATCCGATAAAGATCAAACATATACTTTTAATGATTTTGGTGGTGGATTAACTGAAGTGCGCGATGCTGATACAGGAACTTTCCACGATGTTTATCTGGCAGGAGCACATGTCTATGGAGATAAGACAGTAACCGTTAAAGCTGGACAAAGTGCAACTTATAATTTCACATTATCTTTAACAGGTTTGAAAGAAAACCAATTAGTTGAAGGTTGGTTGAGATTTGTTGGAAATGATGGTCAAAATCAACTAGTAGTTCCATATCTTGCATATTATGGTGATATGACAAGTGAAGATGTATTTGACAAAGCTGCTAATCAAGAAGGTACAGTCTATGGTGGTAACTACTTTGTTAATGAAGACAACTATCCAAGAGGGGTAGCTGATGAAGATTCCTTAAAGGCTTTAGTAAATCTTGAAGGTAATTATAATTGGCAACAAGTTGCTAAATTATATCAAGATGGAAAAGTTGCATTCTCACCAAATGCTGATGGTAAGAGTGACTTATTAAAACCATATGCCTTTGTTAAACAAAATCTAAAGGATCTTAAAGTTGAAGTATTAGATAAGAATGGAAAAGTTGTTCGTGTAGTTGCAGATGAACAAGGTCTGGATAAGTCTTACTATGAAAGTGGAGTTAATAAAGATGTAACTTTATCAGTTTCAATGCGTAATAATCCAAATACTTTAGCTTGGGATGGAAAAGTATACGATGATAAGACCGGTGAAATGGTAAATGCAGCAGATGGTGAATATACATATCGTTATGTTGCTACTTTGTATAATGATGGTGCAAATAAGGTTCAAACAGCTGATTATCCAGTAGTTATCGACACAACAGCTCCAGTATTATCAAATGTTAAGTATGATGCTACGACACATACTTTAAGCTTTGATTATAAAGATACAGGATCTGGCTTTACAGATTATTCTTATGCAGTAGTTAAAGTCAATGATAAGACATTTGGCTATAAGTTAAATGATGGCAAGAATTCGAAATTCTTAAATGCAGCTAAAACATCAGGAACATTTAAAGCCGTATTAGATAGTGATACTTTAGCAGCACTAACTGCAGCAAAGAATGCTTTATCAGTTGCAGTTAGCGATGTAGCTGATAATACTTCAACAGTAACCTTACTGGTAAATGGAAACAATGATGCAACAACTAGAGTATCTGTTTGGAATGCAACTAACGGATTAGAACTCGATCAAAGTTCTCCAGATTATCAAGCAACAACTTCAACTTATAACTTACGTGGGAATGCAACATCTGATTTCTATTACAATGGTGCATTAGTTCAAGTTGATAACAGTGGTAATTTTGTGGTTCCTGTAAGTACAAGTGATACTGCGGTTGTCTTCACATCAGATGCAGCTGGTAAGAATGTAGTATATAAATTGAATACAGCAACTCCAAAGGCTGTTTTTGCATGGCAAGTAAATAATACTGTTAAGGAAAACTTTGGTATTGTTTTAGATACAGTCGTAAGCAACAACAAGGATGATGTAGTCGTACAAGCAGCGGTTACTAAGGGGGATAATGTTGAAGCTTATGCACGTGACTACTTCACAGGTGCAGTATATAAAGCAGATGTAAAAGATGGATTAGCAACTTTCCATGTGAAAGTAACTAATAATAGTGGTAGAACTGTATTGTTAGGATGGACAGAAGTTGTGGGACCAACATTTAATGATGTCCAACAAACATCTGCAAATGGTGTATATTTAGGAGTTGACGCATATGCAGGAAATCCGGCACCAGCACCAGCCTTTACAAATGCTGATCAATTAGGAACAAATGTTGTTCAAGAACAAGCTGATTCTGCTACAATTGGTAATCCAGGAGATTTGCCAGGACACAGTCTAAAGGATCTAACAACACGTGCAGATGCTAACCCAGATATCCACTTTGACTACTTAAAAGATAATGATTACAACTGGGTAGGAGCACAAGCTGTTAAAGATGGTGTATATAATCCATCAACACAAGTATTTACTTTAACAGGTAAGGTTGATCCAAATGTTAAATCATTGGTGGTATTAGGAGATAGTTACAATGAAGCTGATCCTGTAAATAAGGTTAACTTAAATAGTGATGGAACATTTAGTTTCCAATTCCATACAGCACCAACTTCACAAAGACCTGTTGCTTACATCTATACAAAAGATGATGGTTCAACAACTAGAGGTACAATGGAGTTAATCTTAGATACAGTTCTTCCAACACTTAGCTTAAATAATGTGACTAATTTACAATTAGATAGCAATGGTGATTACCAAGTCTACACTAATAATAAAGACTTTAGTGTATCTGGAGAAGCTACTGATAATTTGGACGGATATTGTTTCTTCTTCAATGGAGATAATGATTATCGCGAATTCCACAATTCTGGTGTGAACTTTGTTACTGAAGCACATCAAGATGGAAGCACAGTAACTAATCCATATCCAGCATATAAGTTTAGCAAGACATTTAATTTAGCTGATACAACTGGCGAAACAACACACGTATATACATTGAGTGTAGTTGACTTGACAGGTAATACTGTAACTAGGAAGTTCTATGTTCACTATCAACCAGCTAGTGATACAGTTAAGACTGTAACAACTGATAAAGATGGTGCAACTAAAGTACTAGTAGATTACAGTAACAATACATTGCAAGTAAAAGATAATACTGGTAGCTGGGTAAATGCTACTGGAGTCGAAGCTGCTAAGGATTATCGAGTAGTTAATGAATACGGTAATGTAGTGTTGCTACTAAATGTTCTTGTAGATAAAGAACAAGACAATAATAAAGTACAAGTTAATGAAGTTACAAATAATAAAGTAGAACAAACAGTAGTAACTAAGACTGTTTCAAATAAATCTGTAGCTAAAGTGGGCAAAAAAGCTGCAGAACCAGTAAAAGTATTACCACAAACTGGTGAAAATAACAGTAAATCTACTTCTGTTCTAGGTGCAGTCTTAGCCTCAATCGCAGGATTCTTAGGTGCATTAGGCTTAAGACGTGTTAAAAAAGATTAATAAGTAATAACAAAGTGTCATTTGAGATATGAGTGAATCTCAATGGCACTTTTTTGGTTTGAGTTGAAATAATAGTTAATTGATATAAAAAGTGATATCATAATGATATCAAGAAAGAAGGTGGCGGAATGACACAAGATGAGAAAATGACTTCGTTTTTGTTTAGATTATCAAAAGATTTGAAACAAAAATTAGAAAAAAGAGCACAGCTTGAAAATAAAAGTGTCAATGCAACTTTGCAAGAAATTGTATCGGTAACTTTAAAAGATCCACCTAAGCAAGTAGAACAGGGTTCACTTGAGCAAAGAAATTTTTTAGGTCACAAAGTAGCTGGTAAAGAAATTGATCAAATTAATGGATTAGTTAGTATTAAAGGTATTTATTATCGGTATTTGATTGAAGGAAATCAATCAGTAAATGAAAATATTGACTACATCGTAATTGAAGCAGTAGGCAATATAATAACTTTAAGACCGTTTACAACATAAAGAAGAGGTAATATCATGTTAGGAATAAAAATTGTTCGACAAAATTGTCAAGGGTTAGTAGAAACGTTAGGAAAATATAGCCGAAGTGTTGAAGCTGGGTTACACTTTTATATTCCTTTTATTCAACGAATTCAATCAGTAGAATTAGCAATGCATCCATTAAGACTAGAAAAATATTCAGTAATAACTCAAGATAATGCGGAGATTGAAGCTAGTGTAACTTTAAATTATCATGTAACAGATGCAAAAAAGTATACTTATGAAAATACTGATTCAGTTGAGTCAATGGCACAATTAGTTAGAGGGCATTTACGTGATATCATTGGTCGAATGGATTTGAATGCAGCGTTAGGATCTACTTCAAAGATTAATGCTGAATTAGCTAGTGCAATTGGTGATTTGACCAATATCTATGGTATTAATGTGGATCGTGTTAATATTGATGAATTGACTCCTTCTGTTGAAATACAAAAAGCAATGGATAAACAATTGACAGCTGATAGGGAAAGAGTGGCAGTAATTGCGAAAGCTGAGGGTGAGGCTAGAAACATTAAATTAACAACAGATGCAAAGAATCAAGCATTAGTTGAGACTGCTCAAGCTGAAGCAGAAGCTACAAAAAAACGTGCAGATGCTGAAAGTTACCGAATTAAAAAAATTCAGGAGGCACTGGAGTCAGTATCAGATAATTACTTTAAAGATCAGAGTATTGTAGCATTTACTAAGCTAGCTCAATCAGATACTAATTTAGTAGTTATGTCAAAAGAAGAAATTTCTGATTTAGGTAATATTCCTGTGATTGAAAAAATGTTAGAAATGAAAAAATAGTATAATTCACCATGGTATAGATGAGATTGGATTATATAAGGAAGGTAAAGAGTATGGCGAAAAATGATTATTATGTGATTGTATATCGGGTTTTAATGTATTTGTATAATTGTTTAAGACAAGATGAGGTAGTCGATATGCAAAAACTAACACCTGAATACCTTCATATTAATTAAAGATACTTTGAGTATATTTTTGATACTTTAAATGATGAAGGATTAATTCTTAATAAAGCACATTACGAAGATATGCTTGGAAAACATTTAGAATCTGATATTATGATCAGTCCTAAAGGAATTTCATTTTTACATGAAAATAGCACTATTGATAAAGTCAAGAAGTCAGTTAAGGGAATTGCTGTTATTATTAGTGATATTCCTGGATTATAATATATCAACCTGAGCAAGTCGATAGTATGCTCTTTTTATGAACGAGAAAAACGATGAGATCAATAGTATAGTTGATTTTAAAAAGACTAGAAAATTATTATAATCTTAAGGCAATATATTTGATAAAATGTTAAAAGTTAAATAAAATAATGTTGTACATAACTCTATGGAAAGAAGATGATATCATGGCAGAAGAATTACCAAGCTACAAGACAGAATTAATTTCAATCGAAAATTTGGAAAAAGACTACTATGAAATAAAGATTAAAAAACCTAATGATATGAATTGGGTGGCAGGTCAATACATGAGACTAGGCTTACCTACTAAAGAAATTACAGAAAAGAAAAAGTTACGTGCATTATCATTTGCTTCCTTACCTGAAGATGATGTAATCTTGCTAGGTACAAGAACAGGTAAAGAAATCAGTAACTTTAAACAAAATCTTTTAACTGTACAACCAGGTGAAGAAGTAGAAGTTAAGGGTCCATTGGGCCAATTTACACTTCCTGAAGACGGAAATCAAACTTTAGTATTTTTTGCTGGTGGGGTAGGTGTTACACCTATTAGAGCATTACTTGAAAAACTAGCTAAAGATAAGAGTGAACGTACGATTAAATTTGTATATTCATCTTTGGATTATTATTTCTACAAGGAAGACTTTGCTGAATTTAAGAAATCATTACCAAATGCAGAATTTATTTTTGTTCGCGATGAAAATGATGTAGATAGAGAATTAACAAAGTTGACAAGCGAACTAGCTAATGATGCGTTATATTATGTATCTTCTTCAGAAAAGATTGTAGAAGCTGTAAGTCAATCGTTACAAGATAAGGGAATTGATGCTGAAAACATTAAGCACGATATCTTATACGGATACTAAAATTATATAGATACGCAAAAATCTCTAAATATACAATGTGTATACTTAGAGATTTTTTCTATATTTTTTTAGAAATTGGTAATTTAATGACAATTTGGCGGAAATCTCCTTACTTTAGTGAGGGGATGGATAGCCTAAGCCTAGGACTCGTAGAGTCCTATTTTTTATATGCATTATATTTTTGGTCGTTAATATATCTCTCAACAACATCTTTACTCATGCTACCTAGAGAGCCTAGATAATAGCTAGAAGACCATAAATGACCGCCCCAATATTGTTTTTGTCTAATTTCTGGATGTGTTTGTAAGAATAGGAATGCACTTCTGCCTTTTAGTGCTTTGATTACGTCTATTGCTGATTTTCTTGGTGGAAATGAAATAAGCATATGTACATGGTCTGGCATTACTTCCATTTTTTCAATGACTATTTCATTGTCGTCAGCTACTCTTTGTAGAATATCTTTCATTTCGTTAGATAACTTTTCATTTGTAAAAGTCTTATTTCTGTATTTTGTACACCAAATTAAGTGAAAATGTAAATTATACACATAACGTTTTGTGTATATTGCGTCTTTTATTTTATTAGTCATTGTATAGTCTCCTTTACCTTATAAAATTAACGATTTCTCTTGATACAAGCTAATACATTGATTATAATTATAGTATAAACTTAAAGGAGGTGAAATACAATGAAGAAGATGAGTGATTTAGAGTATCATTATGGATTGAAAATGCGTATTTATCCAAGCACTAACCAAAAGAAGATTATTAAAATCAATGGTAACATTGCTAGAACTGTTTATAATAAAATGGTTGCTATTGACCAAGAATTATACAAGTTAAAACAAGTTAAGTTACCTATTGATATTGTTAAGGAACGTATTAAAGAATTAAAAAGTCGTAAAAACGCTAGAAATTTGTCTAATCATTATCAGTACATGCAAGATAAGAATATTGATAGTTTAGCTAAAGCTAACGCTATTCAAAATTATCAAAAAGCGTGGAAGATGTTTAGAAAAGTACATTTATCTGGTACACCTAAGTTCCATAAAAAGAGTTACCGTTTGAGTTATCAAACTAATGCTCAATATGGTAAAGATGCTAAAATGGACGTTTATTCTGCTAGCGTAAAATTTCTTGATAAGAATCATATTAGTTTGCCTAAATTAGGTAGATTAAGAGTATCTGGTTCTCACCGTCGTATTATTGACAATAAAGATGATATTAGAATCGGTACTGTTACTATCTCTAAAGATACAGCTGATAGATATTTCGTATCAATGCAATTAGGCTCTGATACACCATTTGTAAAGAAATTAGCTAAAACTAATTCTCAAGTTGGTGTTGATTTGAATACAGAGAATTTTTTGACCGATAGTTTTGGTAAAGTGGTAGCTAATCCGCGTTATTACCGTACTATTAAAGGTAAAATAGCTAAAGCTCAAAAAGTATTATCTAGAAGGCAAAGAAGAGCTAAAAAAGAAAAACGTTCTTTACGTGATAGTAAAAATTATCAAAAACAAAGAGTTTTAGTAGCTAAGCTCCATGACAGAGTGCGCAATCAACGTAATAACTTTTTGAATCATGTTACTACTGCACTTATCAATAACCACGATTTGGTGGTAGTAGAAAATTTGAGAAGTAAAAATATGCTCAAGAATCATGCTTTAGCTATGTCTATATCCGATGTTGGCTGGAGAAGCTTTTTACAGAAATTGGATTATAAAGCTAATTTGTATAACAGAACAGTTATATCAGTTAATCCTAAAAATACAACACAGACTTGTTATGCTTGTGGCTTTATAATGGGAACAAATGGAACTGATAAGTTGAATCTCAAGGATAGAGAATGGACTTGTCCTAATTGTCATGAACACCATATTAGAGATTGGAATGCAGCTAAAAATATTCTAGCTAAAGGATTAGACAAGTTAGAAAAACCAAAAAACTTAGCTAAAGCTAAGTAAAGGGTGCGTTTGGCAGCTCGCGCCACCCGTATATTATTGTATACAAAGTGCTGTGGTAAATTGATGTGTAAGATGTAAGTATCTTTTTTTGGATATTTATGCTGTATTTTACCCACGGAAGAGTGTGTTAGTAGAGCCGAAAGGCTTGAACACTCACAAGCTCCATGTCTTTAGACTGGAGTGAGTTGACTAGAGAAGCCTGGCGTCTATTAAGAAATACTTTTCTTGATGAGCGTCAATTTTTTTAACGGAAATCTATCCTATACTAAATTCAGTAAAGAAAAAGGAGGAATCAAAGAAAGCTATTTTAAACAAACCAAAATTATAGGAGGAATAAATCATGACTGAAAATAAAGCTACTCAAGAAAGAACACCCCAAGAAAGATTGCAAGAAGAACAAGAACACAAGGAACATGTTCATCATACGAAAATTAATGCAGCGGCCATTGCAGATCATCTTTTAGGCAACATGCATACATTACATGTGAAACTGCACCAATATCACTGGTATGTAAAAGGAGCCAATTTCTTTACGTTGCATGAAAAATTTGAAGAGTTGTATAACGAAAATGAAAAATGGTTCGACAAACTTGCGGAGCGTCTAATTACTTCTGGGCATAAACCTGCTTCGACAACGGTTGAATTTGAAAAATATTCGATACTTTCGGAAGATGCAGTTAATAAATACTCTAAAGCAGAAGACATGGTTGAAAATATTATCGAGGACTTCAGAAGCACTCGTGACCTAACTATTCGCGCGATTCGTTTAGCTCAAGACGAGGGTGACGATGCTTTAGAAGATACATTGATTGCTTTTAAAAATGACTTAGACAAGAACATTTGGATGCTGCAAGCGTTCATTGGTAAAGAAGCATTAGAAGATGATGACGCTCTTGATGAGGATGGAGATTAAGGTAAAAGTAGAAGCTGATTTAGGGATTGGAATTCTTTCCAGTCCTTTTTCCATTTTCTTGATGTGCATCAATTTTTTTGTAGTAAGAGACTTATATAATAAAAGCAGCGAATATAAACAAAATAAATAAAGGGGGAGAATGAATTGACTAAACATACCCATCATGAAATTGGCGACCACGCAGCCTGTATCCGCTTGGTTCCAATATTCAATCACTTAGAGGATAGCGCGATGAATTACATTGCTGAAAAAGCCCACACGAAACAGTATCAAAAAGGAGAGTTTCTGTTTCGTTCACAAGAAAAAGAGGATACTTTATATATTATCAATCGTGGGAAAATCCGTATTTATCGATTGGCAGACTCTGGCAAAGAGCAGCTAGTGCGGATCTTGAACCCTGGTGATTTCACCGGAGAATGGACCTTGTTCAACCCGGATGCAGTACACGAGGAATATGCCGAAGCAATCCGAGATACCGTTGTCTGTACAATTCAGCGAAAAGATGTCCAAGATTTTTTGGAACAATACCCAGCTATTTCTTTAAAACTATTGGCGGAAATGTCTAAACGGTTAGAAAGTTCAGAACGTCAAACGACACAAGTAGCCTTGGAGAGTGTCATTACCCGTTTAGTTTTGTTTTTGGCAGAAAATGTGGAACCTGAAATGGGCAACTCTCCCACCATCACCCTGCCGATGGGAAAAAAGACATTGCTTCCTATTTAGGAACGACACCTGAGACCATCAGTCGCAAATTTGGAGAATTGGAGGACGAGGGATTGATTCAACAGCTGTCTGGGAAAAGGATCAAGATTCTGGATTTAGATGATTTATTGCTTTACAGCGAATAATCGGACACACTTTTTTCTACACGTTGGTGTTCTGTTGCTCTTCATTAACAACGGAACAGAACTCAGTGCTTTTGCTTCCATCTGTCCGTTTTTAGCTTTTTTAAGACAGAACGACCTTCATTCATTGGGAAAATAAAAGCACAAACATGATATGGAGTGACCCCTGTCAAGTAGACAATTAAATATGTAAAATTTTATGCGGCCTGATTTCGGCATTCTGCTGGAGTCAGGCTTTTTAGTTTCCATTGATAACGCTCATTGTTGTAATAATTAATATATCCAGCGATCCCGGACACTAATTCTTCATAAGTTATAAAAGTATGATCATAGTAGTACTCATCTTTAAAATGACTCCAGAAACTTTCCATTGGTGCGTTATCAATACAGCGTCCGACTCGTGACATACTACGTGTAATTCCTGCTTTTGAAACTTCACGAACATATTCTTTTGATGTATATTGAAAGCTACGATCACTGTGTAAAATTAGAGTTACTCCTGGATTAGCTTCAATAGCTGCCTTAATTGTTTTCATAACTAAAGGATTGTCGTTAGTTTTACTTACCACCCAACTTATAATCTCTCCAGTATAAAGATCCTTTACAGCACTCAAGTAGGCCTTATATTCATGATTTGGTTCTGTTGCAAAGTTTTAAATAAAGAATAAAATCCCTTACGGTATCTATGATTTAAGCTGGGATTCTCAATAATACCTTGATTTCAGTACAGACCGAAAACCCGAAGAGAGTGCCTTCTTTTTGGGTTTTCTTATATAATCCTCGGATGGCTTCCATGCCTTTAATCGTGGTAGAGGCAGTGCGTAAACTTCGATAGAATTTATTGCGTCTCTTTACTGGACGATGGTCTTGTTCAATCAAATTATTCAGGTATTTAATGGTACGATGTTCTGTCCCTTGATAAAAGCCGTATTCTTTTAGTTTCTTAAAGACACTTGTAATAGAGGGGCTTTATCTGTGATTACAACCTTCGGTTCATCAAACTGCTTCACTAACCGCTTAAGAAAAGCATAGGCTGCTTGTGTGTCCCGTTTTTTACGTAACCAAATATCCAAGGTTAAACCATCTGCATCGATGGCTCGATACAAATAATGCCATTTTCCTTTAATTTTGATGTACGTTTCATCTATTTTCCATGAATAAAAGGATTTTTTATTTTTCTTTTTCCAAATTTGATAGAGTAGTTTGCCATATTCTTGCACCCAACGATAAATCGTCGTATGAGAAATGTTAATGCCACGATCATATAAGATTGAACTTCACGATAGCTAAGGTTATAACGAAGATAGTAGCCCACGGCTACAATAATCACGTCCTGCTGAAATTGCTTTCCTTTAAAATGATTCATCGCCATTCCTCCTGCTATCTTTTTCTATTATTCTACCTTATTTGATAGTAGATTTAAAACTTTGCAACAGAACCAAAAGAAGTGCAAAACTTGATATGCGTCAATTTTCGTCTGCTAAAAGTGAGCTATACTACAGTTGTAAAGAGGAAAAGGAAGTGTTCATTAATCTGCAATCTGCTGCGGATAAAATAAAAACACATAAAGGAGATAGGAATTATGGAAAAAGCTATATTGCAATTAGAAACGTTGTCTTGTCCAAGTTGTATGCAAAAAATTGAAGGTGCCTTGAAATCAGTTAACGGTATTGATAAAGACAGCATTAAAGTATTATTCAACTCTAGCAAAGTCAAAATCAATTTTGATTCAGCTGTCACTTCGATTGAAGAGATTCAAAAAGCTATTGAAAACGTAGGCTATCCGGTCCTCAAAGCAAAAGTCAAGGCCGCTTAACAGATTAAATAAACTAGGCAATTCTGGAAGAAAAGCTATTTTTCCGGGATTGCTTTTTTGTTGCAATCCGATTCGAGGTGCTTAGAAACGATAAAAGAGAACTTTCTAAACTTGATAGCCATAAATTTTTATTCGATAAAAAGAGGGTATCGTTATAACTGTAAAGAGGAATAAGTGTCATTGAGGCTGTTAGATAAAAAAATAGTGAGAAGGGACACGTATTTTTTCAAAACTTGATGTCAGTCAATTAATTACTTAGGCAATTATCTTATACTGTATTTATTAATAAAAGAGAAATTAAATTTGGAGGGAAAAAGTATGCAACGATATATATTAAGCAAGAAAAATGTTATCACCGTCATCAGTGGCTTGTTAATCGCACTCGGTTTCTTCAGTCACTTTGTTTTAGAAAACGTAGGACTTTCAGAGTGGTCTTTGATCATTGCCTCTGTCTTTGGGATTACGCCAATTGCCATTCAAGCATTTCAAGCAATGAAAGTCAAAGTCATCAGTATTGATGTCTTAGTCAGTATTGCAGCGATTGGTGCGCTTTTTATTCAAGATTATGAAGAATCGGCTATTGTCACGTTCTTATTCTTATTCGGACACTACTTGGAACAACGAACATTGAACCAAACGCGATCTGCTATCAAAGAATTGACTGAAATGGCACCCGAAAGCGCCTTGAAACAAATGGATAATGGCAAATTTGAAGAAGTAGAAGTGGATGATGTAGATGAAGGGGATATCTTGCTCGTTAAAACGGGTGCGAAAGTTGCAGTAGATGGCACAGTCCTTACGGGCGAAGGGCATATCAATGAAGCTAGCATTACAGGGGAAGCTGTTCCGGTCAACAAGCTAGCTGATGCAGAAGTTTTTGCAGGAACCATTTTAGAAAACGGAACGATTCAAATCAGAGCTGACCGAGTTGGTGAGGACACCACATTTGGAAAAATTATTGAACTCGTGGAAGAAGCACAAGATTCTAAATCCGAAGCGGAACGGTTCATTGATCGCTTTTCTAAATACTATACACCAGCTGTCTTGGTTCTGGCAATTGTTGTATGGGCGTTCAGTCAAAATATTGAGTTAGCAATCACCATCTTGGTTCTAGGTTGCCCAGGCGCATTAGTTATCGGAGTGCCTGTCTCAAACGTTGCCGGTATCGGGAATGGTGCTCGTAACGGTGTTCTTTTAAAAGGGAGTGAAGTCATTCAAGACTTCAGCAATGTGGATACAATTGTATTTGATAAGACAGGTACTTTAACTGTCGGAAACCCAACCGTTGCAGCGACTGAACTGTATGAAAAAGATTCTGCTGAAACGCTTGGCTATCTGGCCAGTGTGGAACGGGAATCAGATCATCCATTAGCAAAAGCAGTCTTAAACCAAATTGGAGAAACAAATTTTTATCCTGTTGAAGGAACTGAAGTCGTGAAAGGCGGCGGAATCGTTTCAAGCGTAGCTGGACATAGAGTGGCTGTTGGGAATGTGGCCTTGATGGAAAAAGAAAATGTCACTCTCAGCAAAAAAGTGCAAAAAGATGTCAAACGGTTTGAACAACAAGGGAACTCTCTCGTTTTGACAGCGGTCGATGGTGAATTAAAAGTACTGATGGGCATTCGCGATCAAGTCCGTCCGGGTGTGAAAGCTAATTTGCAGGAATTAAAAGACTTGGGCGTGAAAAATCTAGTCGTTCTTTCAGGAGATAACCAAGGAACCGTTGATGTGGTCGCCGGCGAACTTGGTTTGACCGAAGCTCACGGCCACATGTTGCCGGAAGACAAAGCGGCTTATATCGGAAAACTACAACAACGTGGTCAAATTGTAGCCTTTGTTGGAGATGGCGTTAACGATAGTCCGTCCTTAGCTTTAGCAGACATTGGAATCGCAATGGGAAGCGGAACGGACGTAGCGATTGAAACATCCGATGTCGTTTTAATGAACTCGAACTTCAGCAACTTGCCTCACGCATTAGGATTAGTAAAAGCCACCGTAAATAATATGAAACAAAATATCGTGATTTCAATTGGAGTAGTGTTGGTCTTGTTGACCAGCGTCTTCTTCAGCGAATGGATGAATATGTCTATCGGAATGTTGGTTCATGAAGGTAGTATCTTGGTGGTAATTTTCAATGGCATGAGATTAACGAAGTATAAGTTGAAAGGTCGAAAAGAACAAAAAGAAGTATCAACACCTGCAGAGAAAGTAAAAATATCTTAAGAATAAATTAGAGGATGAACATAGGCACTGATTGTCCCTTATTCAAAAAATAGTTTTTTGCGTATTGGGAAAAGTCTTTAATGGGGTCAGAAACTTAAAGGAAAATGGCATTATTTGTATCGAGCCATCGATGCAGATGGTTTAACCTTGGATATTTGAAGGTAGAATAAAATTGGGACAAGTTAAATGTGATAGAATCATGTATAATAATTAAATAATTTTATTGAGGAGGACATTATATGCCCAAGAAAACATATACTGATGAATTTAAAACAGATGCCGTAAACTATTATTATGATAGTGGACTTTCTATTAATACCACTGCTAAAAAACTAGGAGTAAGCATCAGTGCATTAAGAAAATGGATTAAATTATCAAAAAAAGATGGATCAGTGATAACTAGAGGAAGTGGAAATTATTCTAGCGATAAAGATAAAGAGATTGTAAGATTAAAAAGACAATTAAGAGACGCAGAAGGAGCGATTGAAGTACTAAAAAAAGCAATAAGCATTCTGGGATAGTAACAACGGAAGAAATTTATAAGAATATAAAAGAAGTAAGTGAAAATTCTAAACAAAAGCCTACTGTAGCTGGAATGCTTAAACGTATAGGATTATCAAAATCAGGATATTATAGACATAAGTCTAAAGGATTGAGTAAATCAAAAGAACGTCAGCTAAAAATCAAGGATCTTATCATGGAAATATGGGAAGAAAGTCAGCACCTTTATGGTGCACCCAAAATTACAGCTAAACTAAGAAAAATGGGCATACAAATTTCTGAACGTACTGTTGGAAAATATATGAAAGAACTAAAAATACGTGCAAAGTACTGTAAACCCTTTACTGTAACTACTAGAGATTCCAACCTTAATAATAAATTGAAAAACACCCTAGATGAACAATTTAATCCTGAAGCACCTGATACGATTTGGTGCATTGATACAACTTATATTCCAACTAAAGAAGGATTTGTATATCTAACTAGTATCATGGATTTGTTTTCACGGCGTATAATTTCTTGGGATTTATCAACTACATTGGAGACCACAAATATAATATCTCTTATAAATAAAGTGAAAGCTACTCGTAAGAGTAATCCAAAAATTATTCATAGTGATAGAGGTAGTCAATTCACCTCTAAAGAGTATTGCGAAATAACAGCTGGAATAACAAGAAGTTATTCAAAGAAAGCTTATCCGTGGGATAATGCTTGTATTGAGTCTTTTCACGCTATAATTAAGCGTGAATGCTTAAATGAATATAATATCAGTTCATATAATAAAGCTAGACGATTAGTATTTTCATATATAGATGGTTTTTATAATACGGTGAGAATTCATAGCCATTGTGGCTACATATCACCATTAGAATTTGAACAGACATACTTTGATAAAGTACAAAAAGTAAATAAAGCAGCTTAAAAGATGATGATTTAAGATTATTTTCCTTGCCAACAAAGGATTAGAATCATTATTTTTGTCAAGGGTTTCCCGTATGGGCTTGCCCTTGATAGAAATAATGATTCTAATAAAATTTTTATAAGGAAAATTATCTTTGTTCTATTTAACTTATCCATTTTCTTGACATAGTACCATGGCGAAATAGGTATGGAATTGATAATGCAAAATTTGGAAAAATTATATAATGGCTACTTCACGCTTAACTTACCTTCGATAAAATAAAAAAACAATAAGCAATTTTCGAATATTGAAAATCACTTATTGTTTTTCAGGAAGATAGGTATTTTGTCCCATCCTCTAGGACTTACATCCATTTGTAATAAAAAAGGCTAAAAAATGCCACTAGATCAATAGTTTTGATAACTATGATTTAGTGGTATTTTTGTACTAATAATTCAATTATTTAACATCAAATTTACGACTACGTTGAATAAGTAGAAGTGTTACAACAACAGTGATGATAGTATCGACTGCTGTAATCCAGAATACACTTAGTACACTTGCTGCAGTGTCACTAATTACGAAACTGGATAACAAAGGTCCTAAGAAGTATGTCAAGGAAGCCATGAAACTATAGTAACTTGTCAACTTACCATGACCAGTAGGAAAGTAACTTGTTAATACAGATAGACCAACTTGCCAGATACCACCAGCACCGAAGAAACCAACTGCGATACTACCGATACGTGCAGTCATTAGAGATGGTGAAAGTACCATCAATAATAAGCCAAGTGCTGATAATGTTGAGTAAAGTAAGATTAAAGTTAAACGCTTAACTTTTGTAACAACAATAGCAGTCACAAAAACAGAAATCATAGATGACATTGCGTACCAAGATAATAGAGTTTTAGCAGTTGCAGGTGCAACACCTAATACGTTGATTCCAAAGTTTGGAATATATTGTGAGAATACGTAGAAAGTGAAACAAATTGTAAAACCTAGAGCGATGATTAGGGAACCATCAATTGCCATTTTTGGTTGGTTAGCTGATGAAACAGTTGTTGTTTCTTGCTTAACTTCAGCCTTTGGTTCAGTCTTTTTGCTTTCATCATGAGGAGCAAATGGTGTCCACATAACAAGTAAAATATCTAAGAATAATGCGACAGCTAAAATAATTGCAGTTAATCTAGCATTTGAAACAGAAGCTACCCAGAATGGGAACAAGAATTGACACAATGACATAGCAGCTTTAACCAATGAATTCATTGTAGCTGATTTTTCTGGGAAAGCATCTGTTAAGGCTGGGTAACAAGCTGAATCACCAAAGGAGTTAGTAACACCAAAGAATAAAGCAGCAACACAAGCCATAAAGAGATTATGAGCAAATGCAGCACCTAATAAGAAAATAATATCGGAAGTGATTGCGATAATCATGGTTTTTTTACGGCCAATTTTATCTGAAATAACACCGGCAAATAAGATTGTTAAGATACGGCCGATACCAACAACTGAAAGTACAGTTGAGATACCTTTAACATCAGTATTCCACGCTTTTTGGAAATAAGAACTGTATTGTGAAATGATGATTGTTGCCATACCAACTAAAGCAAAGTTGATATAAACACTGGCAGCGACGCCAGCATAATTTTGTTTTTTCATGACTTTCCACCCACCTAATTGTGATTTTTTTATCAATCTATTTACATTTTTAATATAAGTCATCTATTGAGTATTGTCTAATTGATATATTTTAAGTTAATCATATAAATATTCTATAGGATCTAATTATTTATAAATGCTTTAGTAACCGTAACCAATATTAATTTTATAGCATATAAAATATAAAATAATTATACATATAGATAAAATTGAAAATTAAAATAAATAAAGTCTATTGGAATTTTTTAAAAATAATAGATAAAATTAACGTGTAATAAATGTGAAAAAGATAACAAGTTAGGAGGGGACGGAATGGAATTCCCTATTATGTGTAAGAAAAATCAATCTAAAGCTAAAAGATCAGTATTAGCCTTCTATGTATACTTTAATTATTTCGTCTGGGGATCATCAATCATTCTGGTTTCTCAATTCCATAGTTGGTTCATGGAATTATGGCATACAGATCTAAAAGGAATTTCAATTGTTATTTCTATGTTAGGTTTAGGACATTTGATTACTGTTTTATTAGCGGGTTGGTTTTCGGATAAATTTGGTAGAAAAAATACTATAATTATCGGAACAATTTCCAACATCATATTTTTGATAGGTTTATTAATAAGTAGAAATATTTGGATGGCGTCAATTTGTAGTTTATTTTTAGGCAATGCCAATTCATTTAATGATTCTGGTAGCTATCCTTTATTAACGGAAAAATTTCCAGAGAAACCTGCTAGTATGAATGCCTTAGTAAAAGCTTCAATGTCATTATCGCAAACGATCTTACCGTTAGTAATTGCAGCAGTACACAGTGCATACATCATTATTCCAGCTATGGCAGTGATGCTAGGATTACTTCTATTAAAAGTAAGTGTAACTAATTTTGGTAAAAATGGATCAATAGTTAAAGAAACAGTTAGTGAACAAAAAGAAATCTTGGAAACTTCTACAAATAAGCCTTCTGTTTTGATTGATGGGGTAGGAATGGTAATATTAGGATTTACTTTATCATTTATATTTTATATGTACTCACAATATGCACCAGTATTTGCAGAAAAAGTTATTGGATCAACACCAGTTTTTTCTAAAACGTTGATTTCATGGTATGCTATTTCTTCTTTAATCTCGGTATTTATCACATCGACTGTAGTTAGAAAGGTACATCCATTTAAAGTGTTATTGACATATTCAATTGTTGCTGCAGCGATGTTAGCTGTGATGGTTGTTCATCCAACTCCAACAATTGCACGTTTGACAAGTATAGCAATTGGTTTCTTTGCGGCAGGCGGTATTTGGCAAGTTGGTCTAACAATTTTATCTCGTTATTTTCCACGAGAAAAAGGGAGAGTTACAGGATACTATAGTTTTGCGGCTGCTTTAACATATTTTGTGGGTCCGATTGTGTCTACCTTTATCCTAGATGATACAGCAGCCAGTTTAGTTCATGTATTTGTTTTAGATGTAGCTGTCTCAGTGTTAGGGATAATCGTAATGATAATTTTAGCAGTACGTTGCTTCAAGTATAAATTCATCTAAAAAAAGAATCACTAGAACGAATTAATTAAAATTCAATTCTAGTGATTTTTATTATTTTCCAGCATCGGAATTTTGTTTAATAAAATTGATGAAATCTAAAGCAGCTGGAGATTGGTAATGACGCTTAAGAGTAGCCATGTAGATGAAGCGATGCCATTTAGGAAACTCAATTGGGATTTGTTTAACATCTAATGTTCTAAGAATTGGCATTTCTGGGACAATTCCTACACCAAAGTTAGCCGCAACCATACCAGCTACGGTTTCATCTTCGTCAACTTCGAAGACACTATCAGGGGTGCCACCGCAAATTGAAAATAGTTGTTCAGTTTCCGCACATAAACCAGTATTAGAAGAATAAGTAATATATTTAAAATCTAAAGTATCTTTCAAATTAATTTTATTTTTATTAGCTAAGGGATGATCTAGTGGAGTTATGAATTTTAATTTTTGTTCATATACAGGGAAATAATCAACATCATCCAAGTTATCAATCTTTGAACAGAATGCAACGTCTACTTTTTCTTCTCTTAATTCATCTAAGATTGAGTGTGAAAAACCGATACCACTTTCAAATTCAAAGGAAGGTTGTTTTTCTTCAGGAATATCATCTAAAAATTTTCGAATAGTAGTTGGTAACCAGTGAGAACTAATAGAACGTAGCATTGAAATTTTAATAACTTCTTTGTTATTTTCGGATTTCTTGGCTCTTTCAATAGCACGATTGAGTGATTCGATAGCAGCTAAGCTTTCTTCAACAAAGATTTTCCCACTACGAGTTAACTTAATGTTTCGACCGGATTTTTCGAATAATTTGATATTAACTTGACTCTCTAAGGAACTAATCGCGTAACTTAAAGAAGGTTGTGTAATATGTAACATTTCAGCAGCCTGTGTATAATTCTCAGTCTGAGCTAAGACATGAAGATATTGTAATTGTTGTAAATTCATAAAAGGCCCTCTTTTCAATTTTTGATAACGATTGCAACGTATAGAAATATTATATCAATTATAGAAAAAATATCAATTAGACGTATAGAAATTATTGATATATATTAAAAGTGTAAAAATTAATTAAATAAATCACAAACTCTGGGGAGGGTTTTATTATGAGTAAGAAAAATCCTATTACTATAAGTTCTTGGACATTGGGAGACAAGTGTACATTTGAACAACGCTGTAAAGCTGCTGCTGAAGCTGGCTATGATGGTATCGGTTTAAGAGCCGAAACATATGTAGATGCTTTAAATGAAGGGCTTACAGATAAAGATATTATAGATATTTTAAATAAATACAATATTACTTGTACAGAAGTAGAATACATCGTTCAATGGTGCGAAGAACCTCGCTCATATGAACAAAAGTATAAGGAACAAATGTGCTTCCATATGTGTGAACTATTTGGTGTAAAGCATATTAATACAGGTTTAATGGAAGATTATCCTGTAGACTATACCGCACAAAAACTTAGAGAGTTATGTGATAGAGCCGGAGATTTAATTATTGCCCTTGAACCAATGCCATATAGTGGTTTACCAAACTTAGATAAGACATGGAAAGTATTGCAAAAAGCTGATTGTGATAACGCAATGATGCTATTGGATACATGGCACTGGGTTCGTGCTAACCAACCATATGACTTATTGACAAAAGAACAAGCTAAGAAAGTTATTTCTATCCAAATTGATGATGCTTATGAAAGACCATATGCAGATTCAATCTTGAGAGACGAATCAATGCATGATCGTTTAGCTCCAGGTGTGGGACAAGCTGACACAGTAGCATTCTTAAAGATGATCAAGGAAGCAGGTATCGATCCAAAAGTTGTTGGGGTTGAAGTTATTTCTGATAACTATATGTCCAAAGGTATTGATTGGGTAGCTGATTATACTTATAAGAATACAGAAAAAGTTTTGAAAGAAGCTTGGCCAGAAATTTTAGACTAATTGAATTGAAGAAAAGAGGTTAATATTTATGACTGAATGGTTAGGATTAAGAGATAAAGTTGTTGTAATTACAGGTGCTGCTGGTGGTATGGGAACAAAGTTTTCTCATGACTTTGCTGAACAAGGCGCTAAATTAGTATTGATGGATATCGCTGAAGAACGTGTTGAAAAATTAAGTAAAGAATTAGCTGATGAATTTAAAGTAGAAACACTTGCAGTTGTATGTAATTCTACAGATGAACATGATGTAGATGAAGCTGTAAAGAAGGTAGTTGATAAATTTGGTCGTGTTGACGTATTGGTTAACACAGCAGCAATTCTTCGTTTCTCACCATTAGAAGATTTAACATTTGATGAATGGAAACAACAAATTAATATTAACATTAATGGTTATTTCTTAACTTCTCAACGATTTGGTCGTCAAATGATTAAACAAAAGAAAGGTACAATGGTTCATATTTCAACAGTTGCTTCTCATTTCCCAGAAACATACTCTGGTGCATATAGTACAACCAAAGCTGCTGTAAACATGATTTCTAAACAAATAGCAGCCGAATGGGGACAATTTGGTGTACGTAGTAACTGTGTACTTCCTTGCTTAGTTAAGACTCCATTATCAAAAGACTTCTACAAAGATAAGGAAGTTGAAGATGGACGTAGTCGTTTAGTAGCAAGCAAGCGTATTGGTGAATTAAAGGATATTTCTAATACTGTACTATTCTTAGCAAGTGATCGTTCAGATTATACAAATGGTGATGAAATCAATGTTGATGGTGGTATCGGTATTATGATGCAAGATATGATTCCAAAGCCAGGTGGACGTCGTCAATATGCAATTGACCACCACAAGAAGTAATTTAGTGGAGTGAAAAAATATGACTGAAAAGAAAGTAATTACTGCTCAAGCTCAAGGGCATAACGGACCAATTGATTTGGAAATTGGAGTTGAAAATCAAGAAATTGTAAATGTTGATGTAAAGAAACATTCTGAAACAAAAGGTATTTTTAATCAAGTTTTCTCAAAACTAAGAAATGATATTCTTGATAATCAAAGTTTTGATATCGATGCAATTAGTGGCGCTACTGTCATGAGTGATGCAATTTTGAAATCAGCTAAAGATGCGGTGGAAGAAGCAGAAGTAAAGATTGATTCTAAGAAAAAAGATATTCCTCATGTAACTGAAGAATTGCATACAGATGTTGTTGTTATCGGTGGTGGGGAAGCTGGTTTAGTTGCTGGATGTCGCGCCTTAAAATTAGGAAAGAAAGTAATTTTAGTAGAAAAAAATGGTTACCTAGGTGGAGCTACAATCCTAAATGGTTCTAATGTAACTGCAACAGGATCTAAAGTTGCTAAGAATATTTTTGGTGATGAAGCGAATAATGATACACCAGAAAAATTAGCAGATGATGTTAGACGTGAATCAAAAGATACTAATGTTCCTGAGTTAACTAATTTAATGGCAAATAACATTGGTGATGCAATTGATTTTATTTCTGAATTTGCTGGCTTAGAATATCGAAAAGCTCAAACTCAAACACCAGAACATTCAGTTGAACGTCAAGTTGAATTACCAACATCAAGTAGTTATGAATTTATCACTAAAGTTGCTAAAGCTTTTGAAGAAAAAGGTGGTCAAATCTTACTTGATAGTCGAGTAGAAGAAGTTATAATTGACGGTGATAAGATTACAGGTATTGTGACTGAAGGAAAGCATAAAACAACCAAGATTTTTGCTTCAGCAGTAGTCCTAGCTTCCGGTGGTTATGGTGCTAATACAAAGATGCGTGGACCGGAAAGTCAAGGTTTATACTATTATGGACCAATGACATCAACTGGCGATGCTTATCAATTCTTAGCTCCATTACAATTGAAGACAAGAAACTTAGGCTGGTATAAAGTATATCCTCATGGGGTAGAAACTGAACCAGGAATTGCTAAGTTAACAACATATGCATCTAAACTTGCTACTGATATGGGAGCAATTTATGTTAATACAGATGGTAAACGAATCGTTAATGAATCTGATGTATATGCTGAATTAAGGGATGCAGTCTTAAAACAAAAAGACAGAGTGGCATTCTTAGTAATGGATAAGCGAACATGGGATGAATTCTACAAATTGTTAGTCTTACATGACTTTAGTGAAAGTGAAATCGCTGATTACTTTGCAAAAGACGGAAAGAGTAATCCAATTCTTGTGAAGGGTAGTTTACAAGAGGTTGCACAAAAAGCAGGTATTGATGTAGCTGGTTTAAGTGAAACTGTTCAAAAATACAATGACTATGCTAAACAAGGAAAAGATGAAGAATTTGGCCGAGATAGTAAATTCTTACATGAATATGAAGGCGATGAATTTTACATCATTGAACAACGTGATCGTTTTGCAACCACATTAGGTGGATTTGTAACAGATGCAGATCTACATCTACAATTTGAAAATGGTAATAAATTGGCTAATGTAGTTGCTGCAGGTGAAGTAATCGGTGGAGCAAATGGACATGATTCTATGCCAAGTATGATGAACTCATGGGGCATTTCTTCCGGATTTGTAGCAGGAAAAGAAGCAGCTGAAATAAGTGAAAATTAATTTTAAAGGGGATAATTAAAATGGAACGTATCGATGGACATACTTTATTAATTGGTTTGATGGCATATCCTATTAGACATTCTATGTCACCAACAATGCATAACAATGCTTTTGCTAAATTAGGTTTAAACTATGCATATTTAGCATTTGAAATTGATAATGATAAACTAGAAAAAGCTGTAGATGCAATTAGAACTTTAGATATGCGTGGATCTAACGTATCTATGCCAAATAAGCAAAAGATTATTCCTTATTTGGATAAATTAGATCCAGCAGCTAAAATGGCTGGTGCTGTAAATACAGTTGTAAACGATAATGGTGTATTGACTGGATATACAACTGACGGAACAGGTTTCATGAAGTCACTAGCTGATGAAGGCTTAGATATTCGTGGTAAGAAGATGACATTAGCAGGTGCAGGTGGTGCTGGTACTCCAATTGCAATTCAAGCAGCACTTGATGGGGTAAAGGAAATTTCTATCTTCAATTTAGATGATGCTCAATGGGAACAAGCTGAAAAGAACGTTGAAATCATCAATCGTGAAACAGATTGTAAAGCAACACTACATCACCTAGAAGATAAAGAAGACTTTAAGAAGGAAATTGCTTCAAGTTATATCTATTGCGATGCTACAGGTGTAGGTATGAAACCATTAGAAGACATGACATTAGTTGAAGATCCTAGTTGGTTCCACAAAGATATGATTGTTTTCGATACAGTCTATGCACCAAGAGAAACAAAATTAATGAAAGTTGCTAAAGAAGCTGGCGTAGATCATGTTCTTAATGGTTTAGGTATGATGTTAGAACAAGGTGCAGAAGCATTCAAGTTATGGACAGGTGAAGATATGCCTGTAGACTACATCAGAGAATTATTATTTAGCGAAGATAACTAGGCGGTGAATTTGATGAGGATAGTCAAAGTAAGAAATGTTGAATTCGGTACGGACCGTCCTAAAATAGCTGTTCCAATTACCGGAAAATCAAGTGATGATATTATAAAGCAAGCCGAAACAATTATGTCTAGTGATAACGCTGATTTAATTGAATGGAGAATAGATTTCTTTGATCAAGTTGAAGATGCTGAAAAGTTGGTTGAAACAGCCAAAAAGCTACGCCAAGTTATGGGTGAAATGCCTTTATTAACTACATTTAGAACTCATTTCGAAGGTGGAGTTAAAGAATTATCAGAAGAAGAATATTTCGATATTTGTCGCGTATTGATTAAAGAAAAGGCAACAGATTTGTTAGACTTAGAATTGTTCAGAAAAACAAGTAAGCTAAAGGAAATTATCGCCGAAGCTCATGAAAATAATATCTATATTATCATGAGTAATCATGATTTCGATAAGACTCCTGCAACTTCTGAATTAGAAAGACGACTAACTTTGATGAAGACTTACGGTGCTGATATTGCTAAGATCGCAGTAATGCCTAATAGTGCACGTGATGTCCTAAATCTATTACTAGCTACAGATAATATGAAGTACAAATTAAATTGTCCATTAATTACAATGGCGATGGGAGACTTAGGTAAAGTAACCAGAATAAGTGGTGAAGTCTTTGGTTCTTGCTTAACATTTGGTACAGTAGGCGATGCTTCTGCACCAGGACAAATTGAAAGTACTAACTTAAAAGGAATCTTAAATACATTAAAGTTTGACTAAGCAAAAAGAAGTTGAATCAAATTTGGTTCAACTTCTTTTTTTGTGTACTATAAAGAATTCAATGCATCCGTAGTTTCATCATTATCAATATGAGTATAAAGAGTAGTTGTAGCAGTTGAGCTATGTCCTAATTGTTGTGCAGTTAAAACAAGGTTATTAGTTTGTTTATACAATCTAGTAGCTAAAGTGTGTCTCAACTTATGAGGAGTAACTCTGACTTTGAAACCTTTAGAGTATTTGGAAACCATTTTTTCAATAGCAGAGCCAGTAATGCGTTTGGAACCACCACGACTAATAGCTAAGAAGAATGCTTTTTCATATTTATCTGCACGATAACGACTAGCACGGATATCACGATAATTAGCTAGATATTCCATTGCAAAAGCGGCAATTCTAACAGAATCTTTTTTATTTCCTTTTCTAAGTACAGCAACTCGATTGTTTTCGAAATCTAAATCTTCAATATTGATATTAACAACTTCAGATAAACGGAGACCGGATCCTAACATTAAAGCATTGATAGCTAAATCTCTTTCAACATCGCGATTGTAGAATTTTTTAGCTTGAGTAGATAATGACTGAGGATAAACTTCTTTGATATATTGCAGATATTCATCAGTTTCATCATCTAAAAATAACTTTTCTTCTAAGGCATCAGCTCTAGCTTGTAGCGTTTGCTTATCAGCCACATTATCAATACTTTGCATAACGTCGTGTGTTAAAAAAGGTTTTTCTTGAGAGTTATTAGCACTTCTGCTTAAGAACTTAAATATCACCTTTAAAGCAGTGATATTGCGCTGAATAGTTACTTTAGATAGAGTCTCAGTAGATTCTTCTTTATGACCATTTTTATCAAGAGCTTTTTTATTTTGCTTTTTTCGGCGTAAAAGATAAGATTTGTATTCAGTAGCAGTACGAACTGTAAGCTTATCAAGCGATTCTGGGGCGATGTCACTAGTTTTATTTTCGTTAATATAATGATTTTCAATCAACCAAATCAAAAATTGATGGAAATTCTTCAAGTATTCAAGAATAGTATTAGGAGAATATTCATCAGCGGTTTTTACAATAACAAAATCATTCATATAATAAGGGAGCTCATGTAGCAACTCATCGATTTTTTTATTTGCAACTTCTTTTTGCATAGTTATCCTCCGAACATTCATTTGATAATAGTATTATACCATGAAATTTAAGTTTCGTGTTAAATATAACTTATACTTTGTGTTAATTCACAATGTAAATATATATGTTAAGTGGTAAATGGTAATGAAATGAGTCTTACTTAAGAGTAGAAGTAAGACTTTTGATTAAGGAATACAGATGTATTATAAAAAAGAGGGGAATGTAGACAAATTACGTGTGAGATAAAGTAATCTTTTTTGAATTAAACTACTGTACGAAAATAATCTTATCAATAAAGAAAATAGTATAATAAAATATAAGTAGAGTATAGTAATGTACCTGTACAAAGGTGAATCTAATCATAATGTTATTTCTGTGAACAAAGGAGATGTTCAAAAATGAAAATTACAACTCAAATTAGTCTTGATGATGTTTTGGATAATTTTGAAAGATTATGGACTATCGTTCATATGAAAGATGGACGAATATTAAATTTATATATCGTTGATGTTGATGATGAGTTCCAGAGAAATGATGAAGAAGATGAACCAGAGTTAAAAGCTATCGTTTATAACACTACAGGTAGTAATTCGTATGGAAATGGGATTGCTTTTGATGATATTGACAGTATTGAACTAGATCCTGACAAAAATTAATTAAAAAGCTGTCATACAATTTAAACTTTACTGGAGGAGTTGAGAATTAATGAAAATAAATAAAGAAACTAAACTTTGGGACGTTATAAAAGCTTTTAATTGGAAATGGTGTGTAGTTACTTTAAAGAATGGTAAAAGAATAAAATTATATATTGTAGATGTAGATTATGAAGCATTTGGGTATAATATTATAGTTTATAATTATACTGGTAGTAATTCTTATGGTAATGATATTCCATTTAGCGATATAGATGAAATTGAATTATATAAGAGTGAGGAGTAATATTGATCTAGATTTAAGTGGTCTCAAGAGATTGGAGAGATACTAATGAAAGCTATAGATGTTCTTTATTTAGAAAGTGAAGATATTTCATGTATTACTATACAAAGAACGGATATTGTGGCAGGTCAAAAGATAATTGATAAAAATGACACAACATTTGAAGTATATGGTCTTGTTCCTAATGGCCGTGGATTGCTTAATGGAATTTCTAGTTTATTAGTCCATGGAAAATTCGAAGGAAATATTGTGAATTTGGTAGATGAAGAATAGATAATAGCTATTAAACTGCTTTTTACAATTAAAAACTACTAGTAATTATTAGTTTAAAAAGGTATTGATACTTTTATAGGAAGTGATAGAAATGTGTACAGCAATTACTTTAAATGGTAATAGTAATTACTTTGGAAGAAACTTAGATTTAGATTTTTCATATGGTGAGGAGGTAATCATTACTCCGGCTGAATATGAGTTTAAATTTAGAAAGGAAAAAGCTATAAAGAATCATAAATCATTAATAGGTGTTGGAATTGTCGCTAATGATTATCCACTGTATTTTGATGCTATTAATGAGGATGGACTAGGAATGGCAGGATTGAATTTTCCTGGAAATGCATATTATAGCGATGCTTTAGAGAATGATAAAGATAATATTACGCCGTTCGAGTTTATTCCATGGATTCTGGGACAGTGTAGCGATGTTAATGAAGTAAGAAATTTAGTTGAAAGAATAAATCTCATTAATCTTAGTTTTAGCGAACAGTTACCTTTAGCAGGATTACATTGGTTAATTGCTGATAGAGAAAAATCCATCGTAGTAGAAGTAACTAAATCTGGAGTACATATTTATGATAATCCAATTGGAGTATTGACTAATAATCCAGAATTTAATTATCAGATGTACAATCTGAATAAATATCGCAATTTATCTATCAGTACACCACAAAATACATTCTCAGATAGCGTGGATTTAAAGGTAGACGGTACTGGTTTTGGTGGTATTGGCTTACCAGGCGATGTATCTCCCAAATCTCGTTTTGTGAGAGTTGCTTTTAGTAAGTTAAATTCAAGTAAAGGGACGACCGTAGAAGAAGATATTACTCAGTTTTTCCATATACTAGGGACAGTAGAACAGATAAAGGGCGTTAATAAGACAGTTAGTTACATATCCATTTGAAAGGAAACAAATAATAAATAAGTTGAATTAAGCAAAATAACTGGTATCATAGTAGAGTACCAGTTTTATTTATTGTGATAAATATAGAAATTACATTGCAACTATAAGCATTTTAAAACAAAAAAAGCTGAACTTAATTCAGCCATTAAGTATTATTTGTCTGTCAAGTATATCTTTCTTAAATCTGAAACTTCTTGTTCATTCAACTTCAATTCTGTATGCAAATAATTATTTATCCCACCAAAGTTATCTTTCATCAATTGCAAAGCATGATTTAAATAAGCTTCATTAACTTCAAATAGGGCCTTAATATTCGCGGACATCACTGGACCCATTCCACTTACATCAGCTATTTTCTTTGCTCGAACAGTTTCTGTATAAACGTTAGATGCTAAGTAATCTTGATGAATTATTTTACTATCTACACCTAGTGCAGTTAACAAATAAACAGCTCCCATACCAGTTCTATCTTTACCAGCTGTACAATGGAACAATAGAGCTTCATTTTCTTTATCATTAGCTAACAATAAATCGAAGAATTGGCGATATGCTTTTTTAGCTCCATCTGTAAGTACAATATCTTTATATGCTTTCAACATATCCTCAAAACCAGCATTTTTAATCTTGCTGTAGGTCTTATATCTAGTCTCTTGATCTTTCTTAGTACTACGAGTCTCATCCTCTGAAAAAACTGGATTAAAATGATAATGAACATTATTGCTAATCCGATCAGGTTCAACTTCCTTTTCAGATATTGAACGAAAATCTACGTCATATCTAAGACCATAGTCATCTAAATAGTTAACATCTCGTTCAGACAAATATGCCAAATTAGCAGAACGCAGAATTTTATGCTTTTTAATCTTACGTCCATCTAATGTTTTATAACTGCCTAAATCACGAAAATTAAATTCATGTTTTATATCTAGTAATAGTAGTTTTTGTTCCATATAATCCCTCCATGGAGTGTGGCTTTAAATATGATTTTAACAAAAAATAAGCCTATTACCAAATATAAGTTATTATATCCAGTTTCGTTTTTCAGCTAAATTTACAGCTTCTAAGCGCGAACGTGTTCCTGTCTTACTGAGAATAGAGGAGATATAATTTCTAATAGTACCTTCAGACAAGAAAAATTTTTGTGCCAATTCTTTAGTTGAAGCACAAGTTTTTAAAGCAGCCAGAATTTCTTGCTCGCGATTTGTTAGGGGATTATCAACAGTGTTCAAAACACTAGTAACAAGTTTAGGATCAAATACTGCATCACCATTCATTATCATTTTTATTGCATTAACCAAAGAATCACTTGGACTATCTTTTAATAAATATCCATTAACCCTTGCTGCAAGGGCGTCTTTGAAATATTTGCTACGTGCAAATGTAGTTAAAATTATGATTTTTATATCTAATTTCATTAGCCGAAGTTGCTTGGCAATTTCTAATCCAGAAAGTCCTGGCATTTCAATATCCAGAATAGCGACATCTGGTTTTAGCGTAATAACTTTTTCCAATGCTGCCTGACCATCTGTTTCAGTTCCGACTACTGAAAAATCATCTTCTAAATCAAGTAACATCGCCAAAGCACTATTTAACATTTGCTGATCTTCAGCCAAAAATATACTGACCATTCTTAATCACCCTTTACAATAGGAATACTTATATCTATTTTAGCACCATTGTCATTATCAAAATTAACATTACCATCTAGATAATCAATTCTCTTTTTTATTCCAGATAAACCAAATGATTTTTTGTAAGATATATTTTTATCAAAACCAATCCCATTATCATGTACAGTTATTAAATATTGATTTTTGTTCTGACTAAAAGTAACACTAAAGAGATTTCCATGACTGTAGCGAATAGCATTAGTAACCAACTCAGTAATAATTTGACTTATTGTATTTTGAATATCCTTATTCCAATCTACTGTAATCTCTTCGTTTTTTGTATGTAGCATTATACCAGATTTATCCAGATTAGATTGTTGTATATCCAAAGTTTGTAGTATTGTAGAATGTTTCATATCTGCTACAATTTCTCTAACCAAGTCTAAATTTTGACGAGAAGCCGCTGCAATGTCTTTTAATTGTTGTTTAGCCAATACTGGATCTTTCTCCAGTAATTTCTCAGCTAATTCAGCTTTTAGGGCAAGCATAGAAAAGGATTGTCCCAAATTATCATGTAATTGTTGAGCTATTCTATCACGTTCACTGTGCCTAGTTATTAATTCTAAACGATTATTTTGTTTTCCTAAACGATAGCTCTTTGATAAAGAATTTGAAGCTGGAATTGTTCCAAAAATGAATAAATAATTGATAATAGCTGCTGGTACATCTCCCACTGCCATACTGGGTAATGGATAAGCTAGATATAAACTTATCGTAGATAAAACATAATAAGGAACAATCACTAATTTGGCGTTTTTCATATTAATACTAAAGGTTCCAATAATAAAGCCCGTATAAATATATAAAAATGGATATCTTGCAAAGAAAGAGAGTGTAGCCGCCAAAATTAATTGACAAAAGATATTAATAACTACTCCTTTATCTCTGGCTAAAAAACAATCTCTGTAAACTTTGACAAAAATAATTAGTAAAATTAACGTTATATTACGCATAATAGTGGGCAATGTAAGTAACACACTTACTGCTGGAAATAACCATAGTAACCAGAAATAAGGAGCTAGTCCTACGTAACTTGGAAATAATACGTGCTTTTTTAGAAACTTCTTCATTAGTTTTTCCAATCCTTTTTTGAAGTAAATATATAACTAATTCCTAGAGCTAAGACTAACACAACAAACCAAATTATTAAACCTACAAGCGAATTATAGTTGATGCTATTTCCATGTAAAATATTATTAGACAAATTTGAAATGTAGTATGTTGGTGTTACTTTACCAATTTTTTGTAGCCATTGTGGAAGTACACTAAGCGGCCACCATAAGCCACTACAAATTGCCATAGGAAAAACTAAGATGTTGGCTAAGGCATTGATAACATTACTATCTTTAAATGATGAAATCAAAATTCCTAATAAAACGAGAGGCAAACTCATAATAGGAATTAGAATTAATAAAAGTATCCAGACCTTTGTCGGTAATGTGAGATTATTAACTAAAATACCGGCTAAACCAATTCCTACAAGACAAAGTAAGTTTAATACTTCAAAAATAATGATCATTTCAATATAATACATAAATTTAGGGAAAGGGCTTAAATCTATAAATAGTGTAAATTTGCGGTCTATATCGGAACTTAGTGTATGTGCAACAGTCATAATAGATCCAAGTAGAATTCCGTAAATCGCCATACTTACTAAATAATCTACCTTCCATTGCATTGTATTACTATAATGTGGTAAGGCTTTTGTAAAAAGTAAATAAAAAGTCAAAGGCATTGCTAAATCAAACATGAAGAATGCCGGATTTCTTAAGATTATGCGTTTAAAATCAATTTCAAGTTGATATAAAAAATTGGTCATCATTATTCCTCGTTTCTAATTAAAGAGTCCATTAATGTGTCTAAGTTTTGTTGTCTAATTTCTAAATTATCAATTGCTGATAAATAGGGGACTAACTGAGTTATTAATCTATTAACATCACTTGTAATAAGTGTATAATGGTGGTTCAATTCACTTACTCTAAGTACAGCTGGTAATTTATTAAAAATATCTTCTATCAACTCACTATTGAAGGTTACTTGAACCTTTTTTAACTGCTTTCCCATTTCATTTAAACTACCATCAAAAATAATCTTTTGATTATGCAGAAAAATAAACCTATTAGCAACTTTTTCTAATTCTTCTAAATAATGACTAGTAATTAAAAATGTTTTCCCTTGTTTCTTTAACTCATCGACATGCTTCCAAAATTTAGTGCGACTTTCTGCATCCATTCCTACAGTAGGTTCGTCTAAGAAAATTAAATCTGGATTCCCGGCTAAAGTAAGAGCGAACTGTAGCTTTCTTTTTTGACCTCCAGATAATTTATCCATAGGATGGTTTGTATAATTTTGCAACTCTGATAAAGCTAATATCGCTTGATAAGACATAGGATTACGATAATATGTTCTAGTTAATTTAATTATTTCTTTCACTGTTATTCGATCTAAGGAGATATTTTCTTGCATCATTACTCCAATTAAATTTTTATCAAATTTTTCTTTCTCAAAAATCTTGCTTTGTCCACTATCTTGTTGAATTAACTTCGTAATAATATTGATCAAAGTAGATTTCCCAGCACCATTTTTACCAATTAAGGCAACAATTTCTCCAGATTGAATTGAAAAATTAATATCATTTAAAACAACTTTATTTTTATATTTTTTATTGATATTTTTTACTTCAAGTGCGGTGGTCATAATTTATCATCCTTCCCTGTATTACATCTTCAATATAAACAAAATCAGTTAAGGTTAATAGAATTGAAAGTCATTACTCTTCGTGACAATTGTCATAAGATGTATGGAATTAATACTATTAAATAAATAATTTCGAATTATGGTGATTTTTATAAATAACTTGTAATTATGTAAAAATACAGACCTAACTCAGAGCCTAAAATAAATCTATACAAGCCCTTTACATTGCTAAGGAGTTTTTTATGTTGCTTATTTTATCGCGATGAGTTGAACGTTATATTGATGTATAATAAAATTTTTGATAATATTATTAAGTCAAATTTATTATTGTCAGAGGAGAGCAAAGAAATTAGTTACGACTAATTTTCATAACACACACAATAATACAGAATTGCGTTTTTATTTTTAAAGGAGGAAGTTATCAAGCTATAAGGAAGATAATTTCATAAAATATAAAGAAGGATTAAAATACCAAAGCACCGAACAAGCGGTGTGTATAATACATATTGTAGTTACAAGGGTGAAACATGATGACAAAACTTTTAATTACTAACTATGAGCGGAATGTTTTGATTAATAGCTATCTTTTAAAAAATACACCTGAATTGGATGATATCAGAAGATTGCTTGTACATAATAAACATATCAGTGAAAATGATGTGTCAACTGAAATGGCTAGAAGGATCAAGAAGCATAAAGCTGATTGGTTAAGAGTTACATATTTGGACTTAACAAAAGATAAAAGTAGGAGTTCGTATTATGTAAAAAATGGTGAAAAATTTACGTGCTATTTTTGTAATAAACCTTTGACATCAAAAGCTTATTTTGTTACTGATAAGGATGACAAAGTTTTTCAGGTTGGTTCAGAATGTGTAAAAAAAATAGCCAATCCAGAATTTATGATTAATTCACAATTGGCTAAAAACTCTAGAGAGCAAAAACGGTTAGAAAAATTACAAGCAAATTATCCAGAAGCTATTGAAGTAGCAAAATATAATGTGTTAGCTATTAGATATATGTTCAAATTGGTTTTAAGCAAGAAAGAGTTGGATAAATTACAAAATATAGTTAAGAAATGTCACAATATAGTCCGTAGGTATATTAGTGGAAAAGGTAGTGGAACAGGGGATTTGAGTCTTTACACAAAGGAGTTCAATAGATATAAAAATTGGTTGATGAATTATCACACAGATAATCTAGATACACCATCGAGATTTCCCACTTCTATACTAACAAACATGATTATTACAGGTCAAAAAGATGAAGCAAATAAGATATATGATAATGTTAGTAAAAGTGATGGAATTATTACTAATGATATAGCTATTAAAATTAAAAATGAAGAATTTTTAAATTGGTGTCTATCAAATATGCTAAGATTTGATGGATATGAAAAACATAAGATAACGGTATCGAAGTTTGGTGAATTTAATATGGTAGTTGGTAAAAGACGCAATAATTATTGGTATAAAGTTGATTCTTCTATCATGTTAAGGATGGCAAATTATCCCAAAATAAAGCCATTGTCAGTCGAACGATTATCATTATTAAAAGATGGAATGATTCCAACTCCTGAAACACGTAAAAAATTGATAGCAGATTTCATATTGTTATTAAACAATAATAAATTCCACATATACCATCCAAATTTAAAAAGGTTATCTGACAGAAATTACAGAAAATATTCTAATAATATATATGTATATTCGAATAAAGGAGATTTAGCGATTTTTAGTATTGATGATATTTTAAATAAAATAATGTTAGATTATATTACTACACCAAATTCTGTTAAATTAAACATACACAACCTCGTAGATAATGCGAATAAAATTACTGTAAAAGAATTGACACAACAAATTGAAAAAGATATACAAATTGACCAATCAATAAAGGAATTATTTTAAAAGGAGATAAAATATGTTTTGTACTAAATGCGGAGCAAAGAACCCAGAAGATGCAACTTTTTGTTATAAATGTGGAAATGAAATGTACACAGATAAAACAAGAACTATGGTAGATGATACTACTGATACTACTGACGAAATTGTAGCAGAAGAAGTTAATCCCCTAATTGATTTTTGGACTAATATTGTTAATTTTGAAGGTAAAATGAATAGACATAACTTCTGGGTTGCTGTGTTCATAATGGCACTTATTAACATAGTAATTGTAGCGATATCATATGGTACAGAAGCTATGATATTATGGTATCTTTACGACCTATTCTTCCTTATTGCAACACTATCTGCTTCCGTGAGAAGATTACACGATATAAATAAAAGCGGTGCATATGTATTACTTAATCTTATACCGCTTGTTGGACAAGTAGCATTGCTGATTATGTTGTTGCAAGAAAACGAAGTAGATAAAAAGAAGGTCGTAGACGACCCTATAAATAATATGGATGACAAAGGTTTTTATCTTACAGCTGCTGTTTTTATAGGCATTATCTTAGTAATACTTTTGCCATTATTACTCAATGGTACTTTATAATTAATATTTAAGCCCTAGTAATTAGGCTTTTATATATCGCCAATATGTGATCGCTTACTAATAAAATAATAAGATGTTTTTGAAATGATTGGCTAGTCAAAACTTAAACATAAAAGTTAAGCTAGACTTTGACGAGTCGAACTTAAAGAGTTTAAACCTAGGTACAGTAAGGGTAGAATCAGATGTAAATCACTTTAAGAGTAAGTTAAGGTCAGTTTTGAATAGTAATTTTAAGATTACTCCAAAGATAAACACAAAAGGTATATCTAACCGACTAAGCAACATCAAGAATGATATGAGGGAATTTAGAAACGCTGCTCCTATCAAAATTAATTTTGAGTTAATAAAGATGTATTTAGTGATATAGCTGTTGTATTAAGACAATTAGAGAAGATACATCGCGGTGAATTAAGATTATATTAGTATTGTATAGAGTGTTTTCAAGTACTACAATAATCATAGTAAGTTAGAAAGTACGAGTTTCTAACTCACTATGATTGGATACTAATGTTCATGCTTATCAACTAAGCGTTTTAAAGCTTTAACATTAGCAAAATATATCTTTCAACATCGGATACAATGCACTAACTAAAGTACAATAAAATGTAACCGTGTTGACGTCAACATTTTTCATAGAATACCACTATCTTGTTAAAATTGATTGTATAAATCTACTTAGTAAGAAGGTGGTATTTTTTGTATTCTTATATGTTTATTGCTACTTGGGGTACTTTATAGTTACCCCTTAACATTGGAATTATAACGAGGAAACTCAAGGGTTACCTTGTTCAATACGTCGCGATGACTATTATATAATTAACTAGAATGATGAGAGCTTACAGATGCTTTGTATTCAAAGTACAAGCAGTCTTAACAAAAGTATACCTTTATTGTTAAAGAGTTTACACGTGATTATATTAAGTATGTGGTTATTGCTATAAACTTTGATATAATAACGTTTGTACGGTATAATAAAAACCAGAAACTTACGTGTGTTTCTACTAAATATATACAAAATCAAAAGGACGATATTATTATATGTTATACAATGAAAAATTGGTGCTTAACAATATTAGAAAACTAAGAAAAGAAAAGAAGTTAACACAAGATGAAGTATCTAAATTTTTAGGTATTGCTCGTGGGTCTTATGCAAAAACAGAAAACGGCATTAATAAAATAACCCTTGATATAGTTTTAAAATTAAGCAGATTGTACAATACAAGTATTGAGGGTTTATTATGTCTATCTAATGATAACAATGAATTAGATACCGTATTAAAAGAAGGTGTTACATACAATGGCAAAACACTTTCAAGTACTGATATAATCGCGCTCAAAGCCTTTTTACAGGGTCTAATAGCTAATAAGTAAATTATAAAATAGTGTAAGAGTAGCTAGACAATATCTCCAAAGCAAGTAGGGGACTTTATGTTATTTGTAATGCTGTTGCTTATCCTTATAACATCGGCAATGATTTAAGGCGTTTATATTAACATATGTAATGGAATAACTACCGTAATTATAAATACGCTTGTTGTTAATTGTTAAAAGAACTATTAAGATGCTTGGAATTAATACTATTAAGTAAATAATTAGAATAATTTTGAAAATACTTACTATTCATGGTGCCGGAACTATACTAATTGTTGTATAATTTAGGTATGCGATGTTTGAAAGGGGTATAATTAATGAACCAAGATGAATTAAAGCAATTAGTAGGTACAAAGGCAGTTGAATGGATTAAAGATGGCATGATTGTCGGTCTAGGAACAGGTTCAACTGTTAAATACATGGTTGATGCACTTGGAAAACGTGTAAACGAAGAAGGTCTAAACATTGTTGGTGTTACAACTTCTATTAGAACAGCTGAACAAGCTAAGTCTTTGGGCATTGTTATCAAAGATATTGATGAAGTTGATCATATTGATTTAACAATCGATGGTGCTGACGAAATTTCTTCTGACTTCCAAGGAATTAAAGGTGGCGGTGCAGCTTTACTATATGAAAAGATTGTTGCAACTAAATCTAATAAGAATATGTGGATTGTCGATGAAAGTAAAATGGTCGATGATCTAGGACAATTCCCATTACCAGTTGAAGTTATCCCTTATGGTAGTGGTACTGTCTTTAAACGCTTTGAAGAAAAAGGATTAAATCCAGAATTTAGAAAAAATGAAGATGGCAGTTTACTTCATACAGACTCTGATAACTATATTATCGATCTTCACTTAGGTAAAATTGAAAATCCTAAAGAACTTGGAGATTACCTAATTAATCAAGTAGGAGTTGTCGAACACGGATTATTCTTAGACATCGTAAATACTGTTATTGTTGGGCGTCAAGATGGCCCTGAGGTTCTTGAAGCCAGATAATTCGAGGTGAATTTATATGAAAATAGCTCCTTCTATTCTTAGCGCTGATATGTTAAATCTAGGTGCTGATGTACAAAAGGTAGAAGATGCCGGTGCTGAATATCTCCATATTGATATTATGGACGGAAATTTTGTTCCCAATCTGTCTTTTGGTGCTAATGTAGTTAAAGCATTAAGACCACAAAGTAAAATGGTGTTTGACGTTCATTTGATGGTGAATAACCCTGAAAATTGGGTAGAAGACTTCATAAAAGCTGGTGCAGACATTGTAGGTGTTCATTATGAAGCTACACCACACATTCATCGTGCATTAGATTTAATCAAGAAAAACAATGCTAAGGCTGAAGTAGTAATTAATCCAGGAACACCAGTTAGTGCAATTGAAAGTGTTCTATCAATTGTTGATCAAGTACTTGTTATGACAGTTGATCCTGGATTTGGTGGACAAAAATTCATACCAGAAACATTAGAAAAGATTCGCCAACTACATCAAATAAAAGAAGAAAGAAATCTTAACTTTGATATAGAAGTTGATGGTGGAATTAACGAAGAAACCGTTAAGTTATGTCGAGAAGCTGGCGCAACAGTTGCGGTTGCCGGATCATACGTTTTTAATTCTGGTAATGAAACTCATGCTGAAAGAATAAATAAATTACGTAATTAATATATAGAAGATACTACTGTGATTAGTGGTATCTTCTATTTTTATATATTGATGAAAGCGTGGGGAAAAATGACTATACATGATTCGAATGTTCGGGAAAAATTACTTCAATTAGGAAGTCAAAAACGGTACAATTTTACAGCTGAATATGCAAGGTGTGGTTACAAAGTTACATATAGGCGTGGATTAGATAGAGATAAATTAGCTCCAACAATTATGTTCAAAAATGTTAAGATAAATAACAATCTAGTTACAGACCATCTGTGGTTCAACTACACAAAAGGCTTTGCTGAGTTGGGAAAACTAATTGTTGGGGATGTTATTAGTTTTAATGCAAGAGTTGCTAGCTATGAGAAATTAGGACATAAAATAGATTATAAATTAGAACGTCCAACAAAAGTTAAATTAGTTCCCCATAAAAATGGTAAAGATGCTTTGCCTATACCTAACACTACAAAAGGTAAAAATGAGTTGTTGGGATACATTATGCTAGAGAATAAAAAATTTTATCAAGAAAATAATCGTCCATATTACCCATGGTATGTTGAAAAGTATAAAAAATTCTTAGATCAAAGATCTTCTAACACTGTTTAACAATAGATACACTTTAAAGTCTCCAATTTACTATAAAGATTAGGGAGCTTTTTTGTCATGATTAATTCTTAATTCATCTTTCTAAAAAATGTACGTTTTTCATAAAGATGGATAGAGAGAAATCCAAACAGTGTAATATAATCTCATTATAGCTTTATTGATTAATTTTGATGTTTATCAAAAATCATATTTTTTCAGAAAGTTAAAATAACTTTTTTATTTTATCTATTTATATATGCAAAATAATAGGCTTTATAGGATTTCAATATATTTCATATCCTTATATTTTTTTCGAGTTCTTATAAAAGTTCTGAGTCACAATATTATAATATTGTTTTTTGTTTTAATTATTGAGATAATCATTAAATCTAGATCCAATATCATTATTATTATTTCTGCTCAGATGTGTATAAACATTTAAGGTCATTTCAACTTTAGAATGTCCCAGTTGTCTTTGAATTTCTTTGATGTTCACACCAGATTCAAATAATAAACTAGTATAAGTATGTCGAAACCCATGCAATGATATTTCTCTAAGGTTAGCTTTTTTTATAATTTTATTTTTCCATAATGCAACAGTTCTAGGAGAATAAGGTTTGGAGCAACCATAGAACCTAAAAATAAAATCATCCTTTTTTTTATCTTTAGTTAAAGTTGATACTAGATTGATTGTATCGGGATCTACACTTATGATTCTATTCCCTGTGGTAGTTTTAGGTTTGTGTAATTCAAATCTACTATCAGCATCACTAGATATAGTCTTAGTTATAGATATTTGTGAAGTATTAAAATCTATGTCAGCTACTTTCAATGCTAATAATTCACCAATTCTCATGCCTGAATAAGCTAATAATCTGAATAGAACATAAACATGAAACTCTTCTTTTTTACTGTAAGCTAAAAAAGTTTTCAACTCTTCTTTGCTATAATAATTGTCACTTCCATATGTCTTTTTTTTTCGAGGCTTAATAACATTATTCATTGGATTTTCAGATATTAATTTTAAAGTAACAGCATACTGTAGGATTTTTTTTGTATATACTGACAATATGACGTAGTTTCCAGGATTAGTTTTTAATAATCTATTAATCAAATTTTGACAATCTATTAGAGTAATACTTTTTAATTGTTTATTTTTTAAATATGGATAAACATTCTTGTCTAATCCTTTCTTGATAACATAATAACTTGATCCTCGAACAGTATTTTTATACTGCTTAAGCCAAAAATCATATAAATCTCCAAAAGTTCTTAGATTTACATCTAGATTACTTTCTTGTCTATATTCACCTTGATATGCAGAGAATTTCACTTCTTGGTAAGCTTTTTTTGCTTCAGTTTTGGTTCTAAATCCTGCTCGATTAACGTATTTACTTTTACCATCGACCAATCCAACATAAATTCTGAATTTATATAATTTCTCACCTTTTTTGTTGGTGTACGCTTTTATATCACTCATGTAATTCCTCCTATAAGAAGGAACCTTTCCTTCTTATAATAATAAAAAATTTCAATTCTATAAAGCCTAAAGCATGTAAGTTTCATGATCTTTTAGAAACTCTAAGGTGGTTTGCTTTCCTATTAATTGAGAACCATTTATATCTGATACTTTTAAACCAGCCTTGATAAATTTGTCTAAAGTGTTTTTAGAAACACCTAGCCAAGCAGCCATATCTTTTTTATTTAAGTAGGGACGACTCTTCATTTCATCTTGTCGTATCTCGTTAACTTGTTCTAACAACAACTCTCGAAAATACTTTTTAAACGCTTCTTCAGTAACTGGTGAAAGCTCCATCTCTAATGCCATATATATCACCTCCAATTTTCTTAAGAATAAAAGAATTTAATTTAAATTAGAACTTTCGCCAAAATAAATACCCCAAAATTTAGAGTTTAGATTTTGAGGTAATTGCTAATTATTTTTGATATGAAATATCGGCTTCTTGATTTTCCATACCTAAATCCTGTACATCTGTAAATTTATGTTCTAATAAAGAATATTTAACTTGGTAAACTTCAGTACGTATACCTGAAGTATGATTATCCTGCCATGCTTCATAAACAACATGAACAATTCCTTCTATTTGATTATCCTTAACCATTGCGGATTGTGTAGTTGCTGTTTTAAAACTAGCATGACTCTTAGTGGTTTCAATAATACTTCTCCCAGTATTATCTAAGCCATTGTTAAAAATAGATTTACTTAATAGTACATTAGGCGTAACAAGATTTTGTGCTTTCTTTTCCCTGTCTAGCCAATCTTTTTGTGAGTCAAAAGTAGTCACAATTTCAAAAAATTTATCTGCTTGAGTAGATAATTCTTGACTAGCTAGAATTTGCTCAGCACTCATTCTTTCATTAATGTTATTACTTTTTCTAGCTTGTTTTAAAAACTTTCTTTGCTGAGTCTCTTTTACTTGTTGGAGTTCTTTTTTCTTTTTATTTAATTCTAAAGTTAGCTCATTTGCCTGACCATTAATCTTAGATTGATCGACTTTGAAGATTACTAACAAGCACGATAATATGATAATACAAATAAGTGAACTAATGATACTTAATCGACTATTCATGCTAAAAACCTCCTAATTAAGACTAAGTTCTTTGTATGACAAAACTTTATAATTTTCCAAGTCATAATGTATTTTATACATGTATTTTATCTTTTGATTTGTAGTACCTTGTTCATAGGTGGTCGTTACATAAAGAACACTATCAGACTTGTTAGTAATATCATCAAATCCTACAATTGTACTATCATTCCTATTAACTACCCATTTTTTAGATTCAGTGTTGTATCCGTGCATATATACTACGTTTTCTAAATCTGTACCTAAGATTTTTTGTAACTCTTTCTTTTGTTTCTCATAACTTGAATTATCATGAATTCCACCTAATAGCTGAGTAAAAGCAAAGGTCAACTTATTAGTTGTTTCTTGCTTAGATTTCTCTAGGTTAAAGTTATTCTTTAACGGTGATTCTAATTCAGTTTGATCCTTTTTATATTCAATCTCACTATTTATTTTTACAATTTGATTTTTTAGATCTATTACCTCTGAATTGCCAGGCTTAAATGCAATTACAATTAATGCTAATACTGCAACTAGACTCCATAGAAATAAACCTGCATACTTATTCATAACAAAAGCCTCCTATTTCTTCATGCCATGTGCTGGTTTGGCAAATACTGGATGGTTTAAAGTTGCTCCATAATTTGGTAAGTTAGCCCAAGCACCATCTTTATAAGGTGGTAATACAGCTACATCCCAAGTTAAAGGCGCTCCCATATCATCTCCTGATTTTCCAGGATAGTTCTGTTCTTGAAGTAATACCGAACCATCTGCAAATACATGACCTACCATCCATGTATGTCCGATACTAGGGTCTGTACCGTCGCATGAAACTAAATCTCCTTTATGTGGCTTATCATCTTTAACCGCATAACCAAATTTTATTGCTGAATTAACTTGATCAACCCCATTACCTAAAGACCAAGATTGCGTATTGTTCCATAATACTGTTGCTTCTGATACAACATAGTCAACACATTGACCTCCAGGGTGTGACCATCCTTTTCCTGAAACACCACGTGCATCTGATACATTAATCGGTAGAAGATATGGTTTTAGGCTATCAGGAATCTCATTAGCAGCATATATTTTATCCCTAACACCTTTAGGAACCTCACCAGTTCCATCACTAGCGGAATCAGAAGAGACGGAACAAGTTTTAGAATCATTTTGCAGATCTGAAGTAACACCTACATCTGAAGTTTCTGTAACATCACCAAGCAATGAATCTTTCGCAGAAATATTGGCTCCACCAAAAAGTTCATATGCTTTTTCTGCAGCAGATCGTCTCATATTATTAGTTGCTGCTCTTGCTTTCTCTGAAGGTCTTTCATACAAATTCATCCAATCAGTTGCTGCGTCACCAGGGGAACTATTTTTTGTTTTTGAAAAGAAACTACTTACAGTTTGTGGTTCTAGAGACATAACTACTTCACCTTGATTAACTACAGACCAAGATTTATCCGACTTCTTATCATTTAAGTATTTTGTATATGGTGTAAATTGGTATAATCCACCACCAGAGCCACCACCAATTTCTTTTTGATCTAAGACAAAGCCTGTATCTTCTGCACCACCAATATTACCAACAATACCAGCGGCTTGCGCACCAGACATACCTTTACTTACCCAAAATTCAAAAGTTGCTTTAGCATTTTTATATGCTTCAGTCCCTTGTGTTGTCCAAGATCCTGTAAAGCCTGATGAAATATCGGTATCTGACGTACCAGCATTATCGCTACAACGATTATTACTAAAGAATAATACCGTAAAGATAGCAACTAAGATTATTAAAAAACCACCTAGGCCACCAATGCTACATAATACAAGTAATTTACTGTGAGTTTTGATCCATTTTTTCATCTAATTCACCTCACAATACTCTTAGAAAAAGCAATAGTATGCCTATGATAACTAGAAAGACCAGCATAAATTTTAACTTAGCCATATCATAATTAGGTATCTCTTTACCTTTAATCAAATCTTTTTTTCTTTGATTAACTTGATTACGTACGTTTTTAATACCTTTGTAGTTGTATATTCTTTTACTAACTTTCTTTTTTAAGGCCATTCTACATACCTCCACCATAACGACGTTCTTCGTCAGCAGTTAAGTCCACTTTAAATTGAATATTTCGATCACCATTGATATTCATCAAACAGTGTCCTCTTTGTAGTTTAGTTAGAGACTGTAACTCGTCAGCCGTTGTGGATCCACCTAGTGCTGTAGCTAATCTAGGGATATCGTCGTCAGATATTTGGAAGAAGAATCGAATTTGAAATAGTGAGAAGATCTTTTGAACAGCTAGAATATACGGATCATGTGTAGATCCAGCCATAATTAAATCCTTAATGGTTGGAGCTGCCATAGTAATTGCGCAAAAGTTCTTACGCATCTGTTCCATCATTGATGCTAGGAACTCAACACCAAAGGAGAACTTAGGATTAATAATATTCTCAACTTCATCAATATTTAGATAATACCAACTGATTAAATTTTCATCTAAAATACCATCAGCTAGTTGTTTTCTTAATTTTTGTCCGTTTTTGATAATATCGGCAGATAGTAATGTTAGTACAGAGTATAACTGAGCATTGAAGATTGCTTCGCCTTGAGCATGTAGTCCTTGAATATCAAATGTTACTACTTGTTCGCCTGATAGATCAGGAAAACGAGTAATTCCATCAAGCATATCTCCTTGTGCAGCTTCTGCATTCATAAATGTTGAGGTTATACGATTCATAGAGGTAGTATCTACATCTGTTAGCTTAATTCTAGGATCTCTCTCAGCTTGACGTTTTCGTTCATTCGCATACACTACAAACTCACGTAAAGTTGGATACATATCATGTGGTAATCCCGTAATTTTAAGTGGTTCAGAATATGATTGCGGATTCTTAATCCATAAATTTTGAGTGATATAAAAATCTGTTAGCCATGTATCAAACATAGTTAAATCATCAGAATTTACATCTGGATTCAAAAACTTAAAAAAATTCTTGAGTTTTTCTTTATGTTGGCCAAAACTTGAGATTTCATCAACTTGCCCTTGATCATCAATGACTGTCGCAAAAACCTCAAATGGATTTATTAAGTAGTCAGGTTTATCAAGTCGAATAACTACTCCACCTTGAGATCTAGTTTGTTCTTTGTATTCATTTGAGATATCAAAGTTACGGATAATTGCACCTCTAGCAAAGACATCATCATTTATTTTTTTAAGCAAAGTAGATTTACCCATACCAGCATTTCCAGTAACAAAAAAGAACGATCTTGTTCGTTTTTCATCACGATGAAACGGATCCCAGATCATTTCTCCTTGTGTAGAGGTATAGCCGTAATATGAACCACGAGGGTCCTCTAGTTTAACGTGATTAAAAGGATACGATCCACTCAAAGAGTAAGCAGACATAGGTGTTGAACTTGGTCTATTAATCATGTTTTCTTGATTGCTTGTTGGTACAAGATTTGTTTCAAAATCCAACAATTGCTCATCAGCATATCTAGCCATACGGAATTGTCCATTTTTTCTTACAAAAAGTTTGATCTTTTTTTCTAATTCTTCTTTAGTTTGTGCATAAACAAAAATTCTAAAGTAAACTTTTTTAATAATCTCATTACGTTGAATAATATCTTTAAGTAAGTTCATCTGATCGTTATAAGTATTGGCTGCGTCAACATTATCAGCAGCTTTAGCTTTTCCAGAAATCTGTGAATGCTTTTCACCTGCTGATCGTGATAATTGGTCTTTAATCTTATCTTTATCTTCAGTACCGATTGACATCATTGTCATAGTTGAGTCAGTGTTTGTTAATGTAATTCCCCAAAACATTGGTAAGCCATGTGGAGGATAGTGATATACACGTAAACAAGCAATATAGCCATCTCCAAATTGTAAATACTGGCTATGTTGTTTCACATTACCTTGTGGCTGTGTTTTAGATATCATTTCAAGTTGATAACCAGCAGATTCAAGTTCTAATAACTCTTTTTTCTTCATGTAACGGCCTCCTAATCTTTAAATTCTAGTGTTTAGATTGTTCATTCTGTATAGAACTAATTTTTTCTTTTCTAAATCCATTTTTTCTAAAATGACCGAATTTCCACCCCAATTAATCGCATTATCTCGATTGATTCTTAATTCTCTTTGATTTTTAGCAAATAAAATTAAAATGAAATCTTGATTGAATAATTCTTTTTCTACCCTTTTTAAAGTGGATAATTGATCTTTGATATAACGCTGTTGCATTAAAAGTTGGTGTTTTCTTCGTGGCTTTGATTCATTTGCAATCAGTGAAGTAACCTTGTTATATCTGTGCAAAACATTGACACGCTGCACAGAGGTATTTGTCGGGAATGGACTAATCATGATTTGAAAATCTTCTAAATACATTGATAGAAATTGGTGATATCCTTCTATTACTTCTTTCTGTTGATTAAAAGACAAAGTTCCCAGTCCTTGTCCACGAATTGTTAGGAATTCTGCATATCCATCATCACTATCTTTTAGTATTAAAAAATGATCACTATTTTGAGTAAAACCTTTATAATTAATCAGATCTATAATGGGTGCAAAAGTAAATACTTGCTTCCTTTTTGATAAATCTTTTTCTTTTTTTCTAAAAAACATCCTTCTTTTAGGTTGAGATGAGCTTGATATATCTTTTTTAACCTTAATTGCCACAGTAATCACTTCCTTTTATCAAATTCATAGTATCCATATGATTTAAATAATTTTGGTTGTCGATTAAGTAACAGCATCCAAATGACTTCGTAATTTCGCTTACCAGGATTAGTTCTAGGACGTAAATCTAGATAGATTGCCAAAATAAAGCCTAATCCCATGAAAATATATTGTTGCTTACTTTGCTCTTCTGGAAATAGTTGTGATAGAAGCATCGTCGCAAAAATTACTAATCCTAAAACTGCTACATCTTTTAAAAATATGTTCCAAAAGAACTTAATTTCAGCTTTAATGTCTGGAACGATTACAAATTCTTTCAAGTTTATCAATCCCTTCTAGCTATTTGTATGTAAGAATTATGCTAGATTTGTAATAAAAAACAATTTTCGCCAATAAAAAAGTCCAAATTACATGAACTTGAACTTTTATTAATCTATTCATCTTCAAATTTATCGGAATCTACACCATGAACATTACCTTTAGGACTAAGGTTGAAGTTACGATTTTTTAGATAGTTTTTACTAATATCTCCCATTTTATCTGTAAAACTTTGACTATTTTTACCATCTGTATCTTTAGTAACATTATTTGTAGTACTTGGATCAACAGGAGTTTTAACATCATTGCTAAAATCAAAGTTAGGTTGAGGACTGTCTGGAACAGAAGGAGGATAATCAATACCTGGATCAGTATTATCAGCTTGCACCCCATCCGTTTGATTTGAACTGCTTTCTATTTGATTATTAGCATTATCTACATGATTATTACTAAAATCTTGGTTTATTGGATTATCATGGTTATCAGTAGTATCACTAATCTGATTTGGATCATATTCCCCTGGATTATCATAAGGATAGTCAGTATATCCATTATAGATATCAGTATAACCATCATCTGGATTTTGATCCATACCATAATCTATGCTAGAAGGATTAGTTTCATCTAGTTCGTTATCAATATCTTGATCTTGATTACTATCAACATCTCCTAAGTGAGTAGCACTGTCTTGATCAGACATTGCGGCATTATTTTCATCAATGTTTGAATTACTATTATTTTCATTTTGACTATCAGAATTATTATGATTATCACTGTTATTTTCAGAATTTTGAGTGGTATCCTTAGAGCCATCTTGATGATTTAAATCATTTTTATTGTCAGAATTATTGTGATGATCACTGTTTAAATCAACGTCTGAACTACTTACTGGATTACTCTCATTCTTATTATCATTACTTAAATTGCTACTACTTGGTGCATGTGCCTTAGAATCTTTGTTACTATTACTAATTCCAGAAAAAACGCTAGAATTTCCTAATCTAGTAACCCCATTTAACATTGATGAACCTGCTGCTTTAGCTAATTTAACACCAGCAGCACCTGCCGCAACACCTGCTGCCCCAGCTGCCATGATCTGTCCTGTAGAGGCAGAGAATCCTTGTGAAACACCAGTAACTCTCTCAAAATAAGAAACACCAGCAAACATAGCGTAACCTGCAGCTGCATAGATGATAGCTATAACCATGCCTTTTTGGAAGAAGTTAAGACCAAGACTACTTAACTTATCAGGAAAACTACCTAAAAAGATCATGAAGACTTTAATTACTAGAAACATTATGTCTATAGATAAATATAGTCCAATAATGCTGCTAATTAAGTCTCTTAGTGTTTTTGTCGACCGAGTCGATTTATATGCTAACAGTGGTGCTATTAAGTTCATCAATGTTAACTCAAAGATATCTTTAACAACTCTAAAAGCTGCTACGACATAAATGATACCTAAAATTATAGACTGTGCAGTTAAAGGTAACCATTCAACATCATATCGTGTATATGAATAGTCATTCAGATTTCCCATACCTGTCCCATTTTCATTTTTTACAAGAGAATAAGATGTTTCTTGACTGGCATCTGCACCTTTGTTAGTAATTAAATGATATTTAAATGGTTCAGATACCTTATTATCGCCTTTGCCAGCAATCTTCTTATCAAAACCTTTGAATTGTTTCAAAGATTTAGGATCCATACTAGCACCTAGATCTAAATTATTTACATCTGTCTTCGTTCTAATCGAATTTGTAGAAGATGGATTAATATTGTTAGGATCGTACTTCCAACCTTTATTCGCAATTCTGGCCATATCAATCACATTATTTTTAATTGGTTGAATTGCTAGATCTGCAGCACTTGCTCCATTATCGTTACCAGCTGCTTTATTAATATCATTTTTAGCTGTCACAACAATATTACCAACTGTTCTAGATTGACCATTAACTGTTCTCATGAGTAACGGTAATACAGTTAGAGTTAGAGAAACCATAAAGATATTAGGTAGAACCTTTCCCCATCTCACCGTATGAGTTAACGATTGTAGAGCTAGAATAATAATTGAAGCACCTAACAATGCCCATCCAATTGTTGATATAACCATATATAATGCGTGTAAAGGAGAACCTTTAGCACTCAAAGTCCCATCCCATCCTAGGATAGAGAAAACTGAATTAAAGACTTTATCCAAGCCAGAAACTATTGCATAGAATAGCTTAATCATAGGGTTAGCAAAAGTACCATAAACTGAATGCCATATGCCTAAGTTGCCGTGTAAATGAGTAGCCCACTGATGATAAAAATGAACGACATCTGTATAATCTCCAGGGGCAAAATTATCTTTCCCAGCAACATCTGATAAAGAATGATCTAGGGTTGGTACATCAACTGCTAGAAGAAACAAATTTGATAACAACATTTTATCTAACCTCCTTTTTAGTATTAATTACAAAATTTTTAAAGTTCTCAAAAGCAATAGTATCTTCTAAAATACTTTGAATAGCATTCCAGTTATTATTTTTTCTCCAAAAATCAGCATCTTTAAAAGATTCTATTTTTTGAGGTGCGATTCTACTAGCTAATGAATACAGATAGTTTGTGATTTTTGATATTAGAACTTGATTTTCTAATTCAGTATCACTAAATATCTGATTATTTAAAATTTCTTGAATAGCTGTCTGACCAGTTGCTGATTTAGATCTTAGATTTTTACCTATCATTTTGATAATTTCTGTATAAGCAGTATCATAGTTTATCCTTTGTACTTTTAAATCTAGACTCCTATGTCTTGATTTGATAGCTACATCAGAGAGCTTAGTTGAACTATTGAATTCTTGATTCAAGAATGTATAACGATAAGGCATCTTAGTTGCAGCGTGATCAAAAATAGGATATGCAGATACTGATCTACCTTTGGTGTCTTGTCTGTAAACAGATCTCAATACAACCATCTCACCACCCATGAGACGTGTTAGTTCAGTAGGAGATAACAAATCTTGGCCGACTAAACTACCAGAATAATTAACCGCATGTGGATTCAAAGCTTTGCCATTTTTAGTATTGACCTCAACAGTTCTTTTACCAATTTGACCTGAAATGAATTTAGCTGTTGTTTCCGAATTAGTTAAGATATAAAGTAGATTAGCACAGTTACTTTGAATAGTAGCCGCTTGTTGTTTGCTATAATGAAGTTCTAACTGCTCTAGGTTCTGAACAACAAAATGGAAATGAATCCTGGAGCCTAAACCCATTGTTACTTTTGTATCTAGATTAGGAATAGTATTTAAATTACCAAATTCATCTAGAATATAGTGAATAGGAATAACTGTTTCCCCTTCATTAGCTGAAGCTAGTTCGTAATTTACGTTGAAGACTTGATCAATTGCAAATGTGGCCAATTGATTATACGCAGGATTATTTGGAGGTGTGACAAAAAACAATGCTACAGGTTTCTCTGAATACGCTAGGCTGCTTTCTAATACTTTAGACTTTTCCTTGCCTTCTTTACCTAAGGCTAGTTTAGTGACTTTTAATCTTACAGTTTTTAAGATAGGTTTCTTAGTATAAGGATCTAAGACATATGATCCTTTACCAATTGCTTTCTTCCTATAGATTTTCTTGGCCTTCATCACTACATATTTATCTTTTAGTTTTGCTTTATTTTTACGAAAAGCAAAACTTATTTTAATCTCAAAACTATCAGGTAATTTGCTTTTTATCGGACAACTGATATTGCCTAATTCGTCAACGATAACGGTCTTCTCTTCTATAACGGATTTATCATTACTAAAACTGATAATCGCTGTTGAAAATTTAAATTTATCAGAGAATTTGGCTTTAAAAACTCTAGGAAAGCCTATGCTCTCTAAATTTAATGAATTTAACGATGTCATTTTTGCAATATCTGATTGCTGATACAATTTGATTCCTTCCATAGTAGAGGAGTAAATGTTACCAGATGTTTCTTCACCAGCAAATTTAGATTGAGCAAAGGAATCCAGCGCCATTTGCCTAAACTCACTATACTCAACGTCATTTAAATCTCGTAATTTTGAGAAATAAACTGTTAATTTACTTTTCATGGATACTTGCTGCCCACGCTGAGGATTAGAAACGATATTATTATCTTGATCAACCATAACTTCCTTTCCACCTAAATCGGTCATCATATGCAGCACATTATCCATTGTTACTTGATCCCATCTATTATTTCTATCGGCGTAATCTAAGACCGCTAAAATCAAAGCATTTAAAAGGTTAATCGAACTATTTTGCCAAAATTTGTCCTTGGCATTAGGATCTGTATAAATCGAACTTGAAAACACATTAGCAGCCTTTTGTGCCTTGTCGTAGTACCCCTCTTTAGCGTATTTAATAATTATCTCTAATGGATTATACGAATCAGAGAAGTTTAACTCATCAAGATTTATAACCTTTACATCATATCCCCGTTCTTTTAACGTGTAGTAAGACATACGGTTAAGTTCACCCTTTAAATCATTAACTACCATTGAAACTTTATTCTTAGCACGACTTAAGATGTCTATTAGTGGCATAACTAATGTTTCACCTTTACCAGAACGAGAAATACCAACAATCATAGATGAAGTTTTAGTCGTATCAATGCTATAAAATCCCTTCGCTGGTTCAAATGTTTGTAGCCAATCTTTTTGGTTGATTGAAAATAAAGGAATTTTGGCTATAGTCCATGGGATTATAGGAAGTAACCAATATTTAAAGAATAAAATTGGATGTATTCTAATAAAAGTAGGATTAGTTGGTTTTATGTGCATAACTGGAATTCCACCTGTTCCTGAGAATTCATAGCCTTTATCAGGAATTTGAGGATATTGTCTTAAAACTTCAGCAACTGTGGCAAATCTATCATTACCATACTGATTAAAGTTGGTGCTACGATGTTTATAGTAAAGTTTTCCAAAAATAGGTATCATCACTAGTGAGAATATTATCGTTAGCCCAAAAAATAATAGTTTATTGGTAGTTATAGCTAGTTGATAGTTTCCAAAATTGGTCGTATTCTTCCAAACTTCCATTACTGGATCAAAATTTATCAATTGTCCATCATGTAGTGCTTGCTGACTATTCGGTGAATTCAGCCACGCTAATAATGTGGAAAAACCTATTGTGAAGTAGGCCGAAATCCAAGAGACAAAATATGACCAGATTAACCAAAGTAAGAATAAAGTAACAGGATTACCAATGATGTGAGTCCTATTATCTACTTTATTTGCTCGCTCTTTATCATAATTTTTTCCAAATCTCATCATCTAATCAACTCCTTCTAATTAATTATGTAAAAAGTTAAACGTAGTACAAATTTGTACTAGGTTTAATTTTTTAACTATCTATTCTGCTCTTGTACTTTATCTGCTAAGTTTGTTTGATTAGCTTGTCTTAGAAGACTCTCTGTTAAAGATGCACGATATCTATCCTGTAGATTTAGGTTATTTTCATTCATTGATTTAACAATTTTTGTGACTTCATCTTTATTTCCTTCAATTATCGCTTTATCTAAGTTATAGAATGTTTCGGACGAATATTTATTTAATGTAGTCAAATTATTATCATGTAGAGCTTGAATTGCTTTTTTATTGACTTGATCTTGAGTTAAAACATTACTCTTCTTGTTAGATACTTTTTTTGCTGCACTTAATTGGCTGTCAAGAGAGGCTAACTTAGCATTATTCGTTTGAACAGTATGGTAGGTAAAATAACCTGCACCACTACCGAGTAAAATTAATAAAACAAAAGCACTTGCAGCTAATCTACGAGCCGATTTCACACTATTCTTTAAATTAATATTTTCGTCTTTATTCTCAACAACTTCTTTCTTTTCATCTTTTTTAGAAGATTGAGCTTGTACTTGTTGAGCCATCTGTATCTGCATCCATTGTTGGAAGTAGTCAGGCTGTTTTGTATCCATACTATCTACTTTTTTAGATACTAGATCTACTTGCTTACTTTGGGCATCTGCGAGTTGATCATTTCTACGTCTAAGAGTTTCATTATCAGTCTTTAAATCTTGATTGCTCTTTAGCAAAGAATCTCTTTCAGCCAAAACAGCTTGATAATCAGCATTTAAAGTAGCTAGAGCTTTATTTTTTTGTTGAATTTCATCATAAGGAGCTGCAACTTTCTTACTTTCATTATCTGCTTGTTGTTCAGCAATCATGATTTTCTTTGCATTCAGATTTTCTGTTAAAATTCGATTATGATATTCTTCTAATTCATCTTGATAAGACTTAAAAAGTTTGCTTAAAGTATCTGCTGAATCCATCTTCAATTGAGTAATGTCTTCTCTTAATTTAATATCAAATTTTTTGGAATTTTCTTGCCAAATTTTTTGTGAAGCTCTATTTAATTCATTTTTCTTTTGCTTGTATTCTATATTGTATTTTTGATATGCCTTATCTTCATAGGTTGATCTTATCTCTGCACTTTGTGCTTTAATTTTGTCTTGATAATCTGCTTTAATTGCTGCAACTTTCTGATTATAATTTTGTTCAGCAATAGCTAAATCTGTCTCTTGTTTCTCAAGAAGTCTAGCTTTCATAGTTTCAATTTCAGAATTACTCTTGGCCAACATTTCTTCTCGAACTTTTTGTTCCAAAGTATCAAGAATTGATTTATGTTCCGATATATATTTATTAGCAGCTTTTTTTGTTAAATTTTGATAGGAATTTCTTCTCTCCAAAATAGTTTTAGCGTTCTCATTATTAATTCTGCTACCAATAGTTTTGAGTCTCTGATTCAAATTTTTCTTAAATTCATTCTCTTTGTACTCAACATAGCCTTTCTGACCAACTTCTACAGTATCAACATTTTGAATCTCAAATTGTGGGATAGCGATACTGCCTTGTTTCCTAGCATAAAGTTCTTCAGAATCTGCTCTTTGTTGTACCTGTTGATGCTGTGTTCTTTTTCCTAGTTTATTGTTACTTTTTCTAGTATTATTTATATTTCTAGGTGGAGTGATATTTTCCTTTTTGTTTACATTAGTAGTTTCTTTTTTCGTTACATTTTGGTCTTGTTGTTCTAAATTATCTTTTTTTGATACTGTTTCTACTTCCTTTTCAGTTTGTGGAGTTTGCGAGAATGTATGCGTTAGTGGATCATATTGTGGAACTTGATCTTTAACAGATTGTTGCATACTGAACATTGGAACATTTAAGATAACAGTTCCTTTCTCAGCCTCATCCATGCTAGGAAGCCTAGCAATCTCCCGCTCTGTTTTCTTGGTAGACAGCATATATGTCTCTTTAATTTCATTACAAATCTTGAGTTTTTCGTCATAATCAAAATCTTCATTTTCAGGATCGTTAAAGATTGACTCAAAAATAACTTTAGATAGATTTTGATATTCATAATCCAATTCAAAATCTGATAAAGTTAGGAATTCAAACGGATTACCATCATCACCTGATTTACCTAACTTGTATTTCTTATTTTTGTCATATGCCCATATTGCAAAATCTTCAAATTGAATAGATGTTCCTGTTTCAGTAATATATGTATGAAGTTCATTGAAAAGTTCTTCAATCATAGCAAATGTTGCAAATGGAGCAGTATCCGCTAAAGTTAGTTCTCCTCTTTGATCTTGAGCGGTTACTACTTTGGTATATAATTTTTCTATTTCTTTATTATTTTCTAAATCAAAATCAGGTGAAAAAATGTATCTGACTTGGAAATTATCTTCTAGTCTTTCTGTTTTATTTTTTTTGAAGCGATCAAAAATTCTCATATCACTGCACTCCTTTGATTACGTTTTATACCTAGAAGATTAAACTTAATCGTTTTTTACACAACTTTCGCCAATAAGTAATAAAAAGCAAAAAAATATCCCACATTTTGTGAGATATTTTTTTTCTATTATTGATCTGGAAAGTTTGTTGTAGCATATCCCTTAAGCCATGATAACAAGAACCAAGCGGCTACACAGACAACAATACCAATTGCTGCACGTGTCCATCTTTTCTTAGCAGATCTTGCCCCTTCTTCACCACCGAGACCAAATAGACCTGCGCCCCACATAATTGAAGCACCGAAACCTACTAGTGCTGCAATTTGTAAGTTGTTAGCAACACTTTTGATTGTGTTTGCGGTATTTTGACCTACATTAGCATCTAGCATATACAAATTAACACTTGCAATACCTTTTAATGCTAGAAATTGCATATTACTAGCAGCTGCACTTACCATACTTAGCATAGTAAAAAACCTCCTTAAAAAATTCAATTAGTGCTTTAACACTGTTTGAATTATCAAGGAGATTTCAAATAAAATTAACTTTCGCTAAAATTTGCAGATTCTGTTTCGTTATCTTTATCAAAAGGTATGATAGTTTTTTCTACATTTAAAGATTGGGCAAGTTCAATGAACGTCTCTAGTTCCTCTTCATTAGTTATATTAAATTCGTCAACTATCTTCTGACCTACTTTTTTGATAAAATTGTCTTTTTCTTGTCTCCGAATTTTTTGTAATTTCTTTTCTTCGACAGCCAATTTAGCTTTAAGTGCAGCAACTTTCTCTTCTGCTGTTAGAATTTTTTTAGTTTTTATACTATTAACCACTATTTTCACCTCTAATCATCAATAATTCCTGTAAATTTTACTTTTCTAGATCCTTTTAAGTGAGACTGTAACTGACCACCCAATTTCTCACCCACAACAGTAGCTTTTAAGGTATGGATATTATTAGTAGGATCATCAGACAATTTCATAATATACATAGCAACAGGAGCTGAAACTTCTTCCTCGATACATCTAGCTAAAGGTCTAGCACCATTTAGAACATCAGTACCTATATCCGCCAAGTAATCAATTAGGTCATCTTCATAAACCAACTTAAATCCATGTACTGCCATTCTTTCTGACAAAGTTGCTAGATTATTATAAGCAATCTGCTTAATAATATCCCTAGTTAACATATTGAAGATAACTTTATGTTCAATTCTGTTAACAAATTCAGGTCTAAAAATATTAGTTAGTTCCATATTAACTTCTTTTTTAAAAGCGTCCTGTTTTCTAGCGATTTCATTAGGTGTTAAATTCAGAAATTTTTCAGCCGTATTTGCTTCATAAATTTGATTATCTACTATTAGTTCTGCACCTAGGTTAGTAGTCATAATGATAATTGTATTCTTAAAACTAGTAGAACGACCTCTTTTGTCCCGTAAGATACCAGCATCTAATACTTGCAACAATCTGTCATGAACAGCTGTACATGCTTTCTCAATTTCATCAAGCAAAATTATACAGTACGGTTTTCGTTTAACTTGCACTGTTAGTAGATCTTGGAATCTATCTAAAGACTCTCTCTCAGAGAATTCTGACATATCTATTCTTATTAAATTATCAGTAGAATCAAACATAACTTCTGTCATAGCTAAGGTTAAGGCTGTTTTACCAACACCAGTTGTGCCTAAAAATAAAAATGAACTAATTGGTTTAGTGGGATCTTGCAAGCCAGCTTTAGCGATTGTTACAGCGTCAGTTACAGTTTTTATTGCTTCGGCTTGGCCTTTAACGACTTTCGCAAGTTTTTTATCCAAATTTTTAAGTCGACTATTATCATTCTTTAAAATATTAGTCACCGGGATACCTTTCATATTCTGAAGAACTAAAGCTATATCTTTTACATCTATGATTTCTTGGCCTTTAGTAGCAGCTATAGATCCAGCTTGATCCAATAAATCAATTGCTTTATCTGGTAATTGCCTATCACCTATATATCTAAGTGATAAATCAACACAAGCTTCAACTGCTTCATCTGTATATACTAAATGATGAAACTTCTCATAATTGTCTCTTATTCCAAATAGAACTTTAACTGCATCGTCTCTAGAAGGTTCATTCACTACAATTTGTTGAAAGCGTCGCTCTAAGGCTGGATCTTTCTCAATAAATTTGTCATATTCATCAAAGGTAGTTGCACCAATTAATTGAATTTCACCTCTTGCCATTGCTGGTTTTAAAACATCACCTAAATCCATAGCACCATTACTAGTGTCTGCACCCATAATAGTATGAATTTCATCAATAAATAAAATGTTTCTACCCTTAGTTTGTTTACATTCTTTAATGATGTTCAGCATTTTTCTAACAACATCTTGTTGACCTAGTGCAGCAATTTGTAGAACTCTGATTTGTTTATTCTTTAGTTTTTCCCCGACTTGATTTAAGGCAATCAATCTAGCTAATCCATCGACGATAGCTGTTTTACCAACACCAGCTTCACCTAGCAAAATAGGGTTGTTTTTTGTTTTTCTAGACAAATTAAAAATAACTTGAGCAATCTCTTTATCACGACCAATTACCTTATAATCATCAGGATTATTGCGAGCATTTGCAGTTAAATTTATTGTGTATTTAGATAATGCCGGAGTTTGTATTTTCCTTGCCAAATAACTCACCTCACCCTTGATCTAGTTTAATTGCTTCAAAAAGACTTTCTGTTTTAATTTGTTTTCCTTCTAAACGGTAGCTAAAATTAGTTATTTTGTTATTTTTAAAGTTCACTAAAAATGTCCTAGATATAAAAGGATTTGATATTTCCCAAACATCAGAATAATTGATAGTTCTTTTTAATTCCTTTGACACAAACCAAAACTTAGTATCAAGTCCTTCATTCTCTAAGATTTTCTTCAATGAAAAAAGTCGAATTTTAATTAAATCAGAGTTTGGATCATACATAGAAAAGTTATCAATCTGAATCATTGATAATTTAGTTAAATTTAGTAATTCCTGTTTCCGCCATTTAGCAGCATTTTGTAAGGACAACTCTGATAACTTTATTCCATAATAGTAATTATCCCTCTTTAACACTTTTTCCATTCTAAACACCTCATCTTATTACCACCAATCAGCAGGAATTTCAGTTCCGTCATCGTCATCATCAAAATCGTCTTCATCAGCAGAATTAGTGGTATCTGTTTTTTCTTCTTTATCATTATCCTTGTTTTGATCTATTGGAACTTCTTTTTTATTAATTTCAGATAAATCTACTTCAGTATTTTTTTCTTCCTTATCGTCATCTTTATTTTGATGTGACTCGGAAAAACTAACATAGTTATCAGTTACCTCATCTAGATCATCATCATCTTCTTCAGTATCATCTATTGTTATATCTTTTAAATTATTCTTTTTATTCTGAAATTCAGTTAGTATCTCATCATCTGATATTTTCTTAGTTTCGGTAGGTTGAACTTTATCAACAACCAACGTTTTATCTATAATTTCATTATTTTCAGCATCTACTTGGTCAACTTTTTTGATCTCGTCTTCTACTTTATGTTCTTCCACCTTTTTTACTTTGAAATTTTCTACAATTGTTACATTGTCTAAATATTCTTTAACCTTAGTTTCTCCATTTTCTCTAATTACTACTTGTGAAACACTAAGTTCCCAAGATTTATCGGCATTATCCTCGTCTAGTAACTTATCAATGAACTTACGCTCATTAGTTATGGCTTTAAAAAGGCCGTATTCTCCTTGAACGACAAAAAGATAATGATTATCTGAATCTCTCAAATTTATTTTTTCAACCAATCTACCTCGAATTTTCATAAAAGTACTCTCCTTTACTATTTTGATTTGAAGCCCCAATATTCATGTCCTTGATAGTTTTGTTTCTCCAATTTACCACTTTTCTCAGTACCATTATAATCAAAGGTAATTGTTTCACCACGAATTAAAGCTTGAATTTCTGGTTCTGAGAAAATATGACTTCCCCATTTATTTTTAAACTTAATTTTTTCTCCATTAATTTCAGCAAATGTATAATTGTTCTCGTTAATAGATTTTCTCTCATCAGGTGAGAAACCCCAATACTCATGTCCTTCATATGTTTGCTTTTTTAACCTACCTGTTATAGTAGCTCCTTTGTAAGTAAAAGAAATTGGTTCACCCTTACTCAATAAATCTATCTCTTCTTTGGTAAAAATATATTTACCCCAACTATTTTTAAACTTAATATCTTCATCATTGAATTTAGCTGTAACATAATTATTACTCTTTTTAGGTTTTCCTAATACATCTACTAACTTTGTAGCATTCTCTTTAAAAATAGGCTTATCGTGTATGATAACTTTAGTTACTGTATCAATAGTATCTTGTGGTTTTCGTTTAAAATTACCTACCTCATCCATCATCTCAAACAATCTAATTGTGATGTTTGGTGAAGCAATGTATGTTTTTTCACACAAAACAGCTGCAATCATACCTTGATCAGTTAGATCTAATTTCCCCTGCTTATCAGTTAAAAGATAAGCATTAGCCTTAGAATTAGTAATCTCTGACATAGTATTTTGCTGTGTTGCACCAGTACCAACACCATATTTACCATAATTTCTTAATTTGGCATAAAGCCATTTCTTTGTAGGTGCTTTTGGTTTAGAATTAGCTCCCTCAAACACAAACGGAACAGCATTGGTACCAACATCTTTTTCTTTCTTAATTGCTGTAGGATTATATATTTTACGGTAATTCAATTTTTTAGGGATATTAAATTTAGTCTCAAATGCAGGATATTCTAATAAAGATGCTCTGACCTCTTCATAAACATAATCTTCTGCTAGTATAGCTAAAGTACATCTAGCTAACACTGTATAGATATCTTTAGCGCATTCACGATCTCGCTCTTTATCGAAAATCTGGTTAAATTCAGCTAAATTTTCAGGAATATTGCTACCAGGACGATTAGCACCGTGTGTTGCACTAGATTTCACGTGGCTAGAACGTGCTTCTCTATGTGTCAATAAATTTGTATTCACATCTACTAATGCAGCAATTTTATCTGCATTTTCTGAGAATTCTTTAAACTGTTCTTGAGTTATAAATTTATCCTCAGTTCTAGGGTATGAGACATAACCTTTCTCATATAGTTTTTGATAAACAGTTTTAACTTGATTAGACGGATAATTTCTTTTTGAAAGAATTGCATCCAAACTTGCTAAATCTAATAATGCTGGTGGTGCTTGTGTAGTGGTCTTTCTAACTACATCACCAATTGGACTACTAGAGTACATAGACAATTCAGTTTGAGCATTTTCTTTTAACTTATGGCGAACTAAATTTAACTGTTCTTCATCATCTTTTTTAATTTTTTTAGCATATATATGACCATTTTCGTCTTTAAACTTAGCCTCATAATATGGCTTTTTAACATAGTTTCTAATTTCGTCAAGTCGTTCTTTTACCAAAGAAATTATTACCGATTTTAATCTACCTTGATTTGCTACTTTAACATTAAAGCCTGCTTCTCTAGCATAACTAGTTGCTAATCTAGTTAATTGCATTGAAGAAAAATCCCATTTATTTCTGACCAGTCCTTTTAGATATTCACCATCTTGATTTTTATCTGAAACATCTTTTAAATTTGACATAGCTTTACGTATAGATTTAGGAGTCTCATCATCATGATATTCACGTAATACAGTTCCATTCCATCTTATATACTCAATTATCTCCCATGCTAATAACTCCCCTTCACCGCTAGGATCGTTATCTGTAGCGATCACAATAGCCTTAGCATTTTGAGCTGCATCTTTAATTGAGTTTAAAATACTTCCAGCATTCCTAATAGGACTTCTTTTCCATGAAAGGTTAGATAGATTCCAAGGAATAGTCTCTGGATCCCATGACTTGTACTTTTCTTTTAGAGAAGAATCTACTTGTTTTTCAGGTTCAGCTAAGGTCAATAAGTGACCTCTAGCATGCACAATTTTGTAGGTTTTACCATTGAAAGTGCCATTTTTCCCGCCAAGCGCTGTACTGAAATTTTCAGCAGCACTAGGTTTTTCTGTTAAAATTAAATAATCAACCATATATATCACACCCCTATCTTTCTTTAGATTTATGCTTATTAAGAACGTTAGGAGACTGTACATTATTTTTTTCTTTAGGGTACTTAACAAAATCAAAATTTTTCTTTTCATGTGCAGCTTCAGTTGCAATATCTAAAGCTACATTATCTCCTAATTTTCCTTTAACATACTCGATATACTGAGGCATATCTAGCGTTGTAAATTCTGTTTCTCCTTTCTGTAAGGCTTCATTCCAATCTTTAACATCTACACTTTTAGGAATATCCGCATATACCTTAACTTGTTTTCCATCTGTTGTAAATTTAGATTCAAATCCTATATCTGCATTAACAACAAATTTCATGAAAGCTTTAACTCCTGCTTTATCAGTATCAAAATTTAAATGTAACTCATCAGGAACTCCGACTGTTTTAAAAAACTCACTAATTGTTTCTAACTTAGTTCCTGCTCCATTTAACGATATGAACCTATAACCTTCATCTTTTTTCTGATAGTTTTTAGGCATATATGTTTGATAAAAACTTAATGCATCAATTGGACTTTCAAAAATAAAAAATTTTTGTTTATCAGCCTTAGTTCTAACACTAAAATTGAAACCATAATTTTTCTTGGATCCAGGAACAACCATTTTTTTAGTTCCTCTATCCCCATATTTTTCATGGTCAATTCTAGTACCTTGAATATCTGATCCAACTTCTTGGCCTTTTTCTTTCCAAACAAACAGTGCATCACCATATTTTAGTTCTCGGAGTAAGTCTCTATCTATGAGACCATTTACTAAGCGTGTACTTAACTTTCGCTTATTAATTAAATAGTCTTTTACCTGCTCATGATTACCTTTATTTTTCCATTTTTCTGGGGTATATTTTTTATCTTCGTATCTATTTGCAACAGCTTTTGATAACTCTGGAGATAATTCCTTTAATTCTTTTAGTATATCTGTTGACTCCATACCTAAATACTCTCTCATAAACTGATATAGATTTCCACCAATACCTTTAGAGTTCCAAAAAAATGTTTCACACTTCTTTTGATCTGTAATTCTAGTATCAATGACCAAGGAATCATGATCCATTAATTTAAGGTAGTTCCCATTCCTAGTGTAGCCTATACCTTTTAAGTCTAAGTATTTCTGAATAGACTGGTTGCTAAGTTTTTCAAATAAATCTCTATCCAAGCTCTCCACCTCCAATTTCCTTAAGCATAGAAAAATGGAGATGATAATAGAACTTTCGCCAAAATAAAACATAAAAATTTAAACCTAGTACAAATTTGTACTAGGTTTAGTTTTTTAATTAATATTAGGTTAATTCTAAGCAAAATAATAAGACAACTATACATCTAAACGCTGAACGCTTGCTTAAAATGCGTCTGACAGCACTATCTTTCCTTGGCCACATTAGGAGCTATAAATCCTCTACCTTGATTAAATGGTATAGTTCCTGTAGAAACTTCTCTAACTTTATTAGCTAGCATTGTACTAAATCTTGTATTTAATTTTGCAACCTTTTCAAAAATAGAAACTTGTTCCTTAGTACCTAGCTGCTTTAAGTTGTTCAGATAATTATCTTGTACTTGGTCATAATCTTTTAAGACAACTTTTCCCCACAATTCTTTACTAAAGTCATCTGAGATTTTTGTCTCTAACTTACTAGTAATACCTCTTAGTAGCGTTTCATTTTCTTCTTTATCGGTCATAGATTGTGGTTGAATAATTATTGATTTATCTTCAATATAATATCCTATTCTATCAGGTTCACGTCTAATGGTTGCAGCGTCATCTTTACCATGAGTATAAATTTTTATACCCAAGTCGGTCGCAACTTCTCTTAATCCTTGGTTGATTGTTTTCAAGTCGGTATTTTCTAGTACGTTGTCTTTTTGATTAGTATATCTGCCATATTCTTCTTTAGGAACGTTAGTTTGACTAACATCAAAAACTGTTTGTAGCTTGTAATACAATTTCTTCTGAGTTTTAAGGTTACCGTTCTTAATAGCCTCTTTTTCCGAAGCAGTTGCTTTAAAAACATCTACAACAGATTTGTCTGCACGCTGAAAAACTTCATGCTCTACAGGTTTAAGAATTTTTATTCCTTTCTCGCCTTTTTTAACATGGTACCCATCTTTTTTAAATTGATCAAAAGTTCTGACTCCTGTGGCATTTGGTTTTTGTGCTAGAATCAAAAGTTGGTTTCTTGCTGAGTAATTATTAAATTTCTGCATATCTGAGAACAATTGTAAAGTTTCTTGAGAAGTGGATAGTGTATTATTTATTTTTTCCTCAATAAATGTTTTTAGTTTATTAATAACCTGTAATTGTTTACCCTGCTTAGGTGTTTCTTTTTGATTTTTATGTTCTTTTTCAACTTTACTATTTTGAATATTACTTGCTTTGTCTATCTTATTTTGTTTTTCCAGTATTTCTTCTACAGCTGCTTTTGATATATCATCTTTTGGAGCGTATTTTTGACTTACTTGAAAATTACCTTTTCCAGTTAATTCTAAGGCTACTCCTCTTATGCTATTTACGAAATAGATACTAGGTTTCTTTTTCCATTGTTTTATAATATTGTCGTCAACTAATTTTTTAGCACCTGGAGACAAAGGTGTTTCAGCTAATTTAGCAATCTCTTCTAATTTAGTGAGTTCTTTTTTATATTTCCTAATAGTTGCTTGATTATAGCGAGACTCACCCTTCTTTGCTTTTTCAATTTCTGCCTTAATTCGTGGAATGTTATCTACACTCATTATCAAGCCACCTTGTTTATTTAGGCCTAGAGCTTTATTTTCATCTTGCCACTCAAGCTTTTCAATAAGTTCTTTTTGTTTTTCTATTTCAGTAGATAATTTTGTAGCCTTTTCATCTAATTTATTAGCTTTATTAAAAAATGCATTTCCACCACGTTTATCATTCATAGGCTGACCATTAGCCTGTTTATAATGATCATAGATGTTTTTCGTAGCTTCTGAAAATTCTTTTTCCAAGCGAGCTAATTTTTCTTTGGCACGTTTGGTTTTATATGATTCATATTTTTTCTCAGGTTCATCTTCTTTACTTGACGATTCTTGTTTTTTATTATTTTTTGAATTATTATCTTTCTTATTTTGAATACTTTTATTATCTTCTGATATTTCCTTGTTCACTTTAGGTTCAATAATATTAATAGAAACCGCAGATACTAAATATTGTGCTGCTAAATTGCCATCATTACTAGGCAAAATTACGTTTTGTTTATTACCTTTTGCATCAATATAGCCTAATTCAACTCCAACCGCACGACCTGAACTACTCATAATTGATGGCATTTCTTGTTCTTCAACCGTAAATTCAGTTCCTAAAATATTTAGTTTATCTCCAATATCACTATTCTCTAACTTATTCTGTAAACCTACTTTGGTTGCAAATTCTGCTAATGCTTCTGAACTAAAATATCCTGTTGGTCTAAGTCCTGTAGATTTAGTATAATCCTTAATTTTCTGAGACAATAATTCTAAATTCTCTTTGCTTATCGAATTAAGCACTAATTTTAGATACTTTTTACCCTTTTTGGTAATCACTTCTTTTTCATTGTTATCTTGTTTTTTATTTGTATTTTTTTTTAGCTCATCAACTAGCTTTTTAGCTGAATTATCAAGTTCTTGTTTTTCTGTTTCTAATTTTTTATCATTATTAGATTCATTTAAATCTAAATTTAGATCTTGTTGTTCAGCATTTTCAACTGACTTACTATTTGTTGCTTTTACTTTTTGTTTATATTGGGTACGTTCTTCTAAAGTCTGATTATATTCTTGTACACGTTGACGGTAATCAGGGAATTTATTATCAAAATAGTTTACGATCTTTTTTCTAGTATCGTCAGTGAAAAATGAATATATAAGGCTATTCTTGTATTCACTTCTGTCTTTTAATAATGAATTTTGCAATCCTATTTCTGAACTATATACTTCAAAAGCTCTAGCATATACTTCTGTTGGAGTAGTGTAGTAATTAATAAAATGACTAGACATTTTAAGTCCATTAGCCACTCTATTTTGAATCTCATGTTGTGTTTGATGCAGTATTTCCTTAAATTCATCTTGCATTGATAAAATATGTCTGAATCTATTAGCGTATTGTCTTGTTTGTCCATTTTTAGAAAGTTCAGAATTGTTAGCATTATAGTCTAAAAAATGTCCATATTCATGAATAAAAGATTCTATCCCTACACCTGAAGGACGGTACTCACTTTTAGACTCGTAACTTCTAAAATCAACAGCTAGTGTATTATTGAAAGGTACAAATAAACCTGTAGCATGGTGATTGCCTAATTTTCTAAAGCGCAGAATCGGTTTTTCACTATTTGTTGATTGAGGTAAAAACTTAACAGTTTCTCTAATTTCAGGCTCTAACTTTTTAAATTTATCTATATCAACATCGTTATCTAACTCTAAGTCTTTAAAATCCTGTTTTAAAGATGAATTTTCCATAGCGTCTAAAGTGGCTTTATTAATATTTTTCTTTGTTTGCCAACTTTTAGCATGTGTTTGTGCTTCAATATCTACTTCATATTGCATTTGTAGAGTTAAATTATAGGTATCTTCTAGATAATCGGATATACTATCAACCGCTTGATTCCTTAATTGCCGCTGCTCATAGTACCTAAAGTTCATTCGTTGCCAATCATTAACTTGTATCATGTAATCAGGATTATTAGTAGCTTCTTTTCTCATTTCTGCCGTTATTTCATTGTCATAGTACGCATCGTGGGTAAAGAGATACGCTTTCTTCTTGCCACTATTTTCTGGATTAGTGATACGTGCTAACAAAGCATTAACTTGTTCACGATTATCTGTACCTTTTAACTCACGTAAGATATCTGTACATAATTTATCATAACCAATTGTCCTATTTAAATTACCTATTTTTAATTCAGAAGAAAGATTATTATTATCGTCATAAATATCGTAGTTATGCTTATGTAAAGTACCTACTTTATTATCTGGATCTAAAATAATAATTTTACTTTTCTCCCATAAAGCTGGATTTCTACTACTACTGTCAGTATATGAAACCTTATATACATGATCTTTCCATCCATTGGTTTTAAATAAACTACTTGTTTTTGGATAAGATTTAAATATATTATGCCTATCAGTAATTTTACCTATATTCTCATCAGATAAAGTAGTTTTCTCAATATTTATATTACTTATATCTCCTCCAAAATAATCTTCTTGATTCAGCATTCCTTTAATTGCAGTTTTCTCATCTTCTTCAGTCCATTCGCCATTACGATAGATATAATCCGCAGTCTTTCTAAAAATTGTATATAGAGTATCGCTAGGGGTTACATTTAAACTTTTACCAGTTTGTTTAATTCCATAACGTTCCTTCATTAAATCTGTAATCTTTTCCATTAATCTTGCACCTCCTCTTCAGGCTGTACAAAATTTGAGTGGAGTTCATAGATAACTTTAGCTAGAATGTCTTTTGCTCCTTGATTATAGGGAGTATTATCCAACTTTTGGTATTCTTTGTTCATACGACTTAATTCAGCAGAGAATCTCTCTACATTAAATTCTTTTGTATCCATAATAAAAGCACATCCTTTCCTCTTTATATAAGAAAAGATATGCTTTCTGTTTGAATTATTTAATTTTCGCCAAAATTTCTATCTTATAACTTTAGTTTGCTAGATTCGTGTTTATTTTTGTTTGCAACAAAATAAAATCAGACTCTGAATTTTATAAACTCAAAATTGGAGTTTGACTTCTACTCTATTTGATTACTTTTAAATTAACCATTACTCAAATATTTTCTTTAGTTAATGCAATCATTTTGTCTTTATATTCAACAACATCTTTAATCGTTAATTTTTCAACTGCTCTGATGTAATTTTCCATGTAATTTAAATTTAACCGATCATACTTATCTACTGGCAACATTACGTTAAGTTCAGATATAACTTCTAATGCAAACGAAGACTGACCCCAAGCAAAATTAACTAATGCTCTTTTTACGGCAGCTATTAAATATAAAGCAATACTTTCGTTTAACTTTCCATATTTATCATTTAAAGAAAAAACTTGGATCTTGTCTCCAGTAAAATAGGCTTTAGGTTGATAAAACATTGTAGCCGTATCTTGTCCAAAGGATATTGTTTTTTCTGGATTCAAGTAATTTTCATCAAAGTTTATATATCCACGAATCCCATTTTGACTTTCTCCACGAGCTACATAAGGATATTTGCCACCAAATGTGATAGTATTAGCATTAATTTTCTTTTTTGTTGGCATGATGTTAAATAGTCCATCGTTGGATACATTTACTTTTTTTCCATTTTTAAAATAACTTGCAGCAAGTTTAAATTCTCTAAATTTAATTTGTTCATCTTCAACAACTTTTTTAGAATATCTGACTTCGTCAGAAACATTGATTTGGGATAGAGAAAGTATTTTCTTTTCTTCGTCATTCAATGCATAGTCATTTAATCCTGTGGCAATCAGATAAGCTTCCAGTTGCTGGAGGCGATCAGCTTCCAGTTGCTTAATGTAATTTTCCATAAAATTCCAGTCAATATCAGTTTGAGTGTAATTTGTGGGATCAGTTCGATCTATAAGCGGAAGCCAGATGCTTTCTTGTTTTACCCTTTCCCATGTAGCTTTATTGTAATAATTAAATTTTAGTTGGATACTTCTTTGTAAACAACGTTGTAAAAACAATAGTTCTTGATAGTTAGGACGCCTATTAATTAGTTGTATTTGATAGGCATTATACAAAGTTCCAGTTTTTTGTGGTTGTGCGTATACTAATCCTGTAGAAATTGCACCATCATTCACAATATCTAACGTCATTTCAGCAGATTCCCAATCTTCTTCTCTACCGTAGTACATGATACCATTATTTCCAGATTTTGCATTTATTAATGGTAGATTAAATTCATCTGTTCTAATCGTTGAAACATCATTTTTCTTATCGAAAGTAGGTTTAATTCGTTTAAGCGATAAATTCTTAAACAGATCTCCGATTAAAAATTCACCCCAATACTTGCTAAATCTAATACTAGTCATTACTTACACCATCCTGCATAATCTGGCTTACTTTCCAAGAAAGATAATCTGCCACAGTCTTTTTAAAGTCTTCTTCTGTTGGCATTGGATCAATTACAACATGTTGGGTAAACGTCCAGTCATTGCCTTCAAGTGTAATTCTATCTTTAATGAGTTTGCCATTTGCTTCTGTATAGTATTTTGTATCTGGAATATTGCCTAATACATGATCTATTACTTCTTGATAACGCGCCTTAGCATTGCCTGTATCACGTAAATTAACTTCTTGGCTAGCTTTCTTCCGATTTTGTCTTGAATATCCATCTTCGCTAAAATCAATAAAAGTAACAGCTTTTTTAACATCATGTGGCTTATTAACCTTAAATACATATATAGCTGTTTGTACACTGGATTTACCATTAAATAAGTCATTAGGCATATGAATTGATGCAACTAATGTATTATGATCTAGTATCTTCTTAGTATATGGTAGACCTGCTCCAGAACCAGCATTTTCTTGAATTAGGATTGCACCATAACCTTTTTGCATTTTAGAAAAAGCTTCTGCAACAAAGTTAAAACCTTTACCATCAGCAGAATACGGTGGATTAAGTAAGAATACATTAGCTGGGAATTCAAGGTTATCATATATCTTATGTGAGTCACCATTTTCCATCTTGCTAGCACCATCACCCATTAAAATCATGTTCAAAACCGCTAGTATGTAGATATTACCTAATAATTCAACCCCTAGCAATTGCTCTTTTTTAATGTGTTCAAGCTTTTCTTCTAATTTCTTTTTATCTTGGATCTTTTCTTTAGCATCTTTAAACATTTCGTCCATAGCCGAAACCAAGAAACCACCAGATCCCATTGCCGTGTCCCAAACATAAGAGTTCATATCAGTTCTTGTTAACTTCACCATTAATTTTGTGACGTAACGTGGAGTTAAGACAACATCATTTTGCTTGTCATTTTCAATTGATACCCAGTCATTTAAAGAATTTAAGATCTTTCCTGTAAAGTCTAGTTGTAAGTCAGATTCAAGCAATGGAATAACCTCTGAATGAATATCAGTAAAAATATGTTTAATTAAAGACTCGCCATTGTTATTTTCCCATAAAAACTTTTTTGTAAAAATTGGACTTAATAAATCCATAACCATCTTAACTTTATAATTATTAGAATTGCGTTTTTTTAGAAAACTACTAATTTTTTTAAGTATTGTGGTTCCATCGTTATCATCATCATCAATATTTCCATCAAGTTTTTCAGGTTTTAACTGTACAATACCATCTGTTTTTAATCCTGCCATAATTAGCCCAGAAAATAGATATAGTTTTTCATTTGTAGTTAAGACATTTCTTAATGAAGCATTATCGTAAATTTCTTGATGAATTTTCTTAACAGCTTTTTCTAATTGATCTTCAGTCTTGCTGGTTAAAGCTTCTAATTCTTCTTCTGATAGAGTCAACTTATCAATAACATCAAATAAACTCTCTAAATTATCAGCTTTCATCAAATCCCATGACTTGTCTAAATCTTTAACATACTTAGGCTGCATCTTATTACTTCTTGATAAGTAGTACACTTTATGCTCTGGGTCAGCTACTTCGTTATTCTTAGTTAATTTTGTACCATTAACTCCAATGAAGATTACTTCATCGTAATTACAATGCTCATCTTCTAAAATAATTTTTGCATAATGATAAGCCCCATTAACTGCATACTTTTCTATCGAGTTAAAATTAGGATCACCCTTTTTATGTGGATTTTTTGCGCCTTCTTTTGAGTCACTGTCCCATAGTTTAACCTGTTCAATATTTCCTTCTTTATCTAATTTTTCTAGTTTATTTTTGCCACCTTTTGCTTCAATCATTACTGGTATGTAGCGGTTTAGCTTCCTAGATTTTAGCATTAGCATAATGTCTGGATAGTTGTTACCCGATCCACCAGATTTGGACGGAGCTTCTTTTAAAGCATTAGCTATGCTTTCGTTCAGTTGACTAGCTTGTGTTTTCCCATAATATGTTATTCCTAATTCTTTCAGACGATCTTTATAATGTTCTTCTACTTTTTCTTCAATTGACTTTGCCATTATTCAATCACCAACTTTCTTTTGAAAATTAATGATTGTACGCAAAATAGCCCACTATTTCCGTTCATTAGTGGACTACTAATTATATTTTGTTTAAATTTAGAATCTAATCCGTTCGTTCGTTCGTTCGTTCGTTCGTTCGTTCGTTCGTTCGTTCGTTCGTTCGT